>Ga0307380_10003379_pt1 | contig 22056 bp, 16 predicted proteins | sample UN3MG_FD_202239 | JGI IMG/M metagenome (GOLD analysis project Ga0307380, IMG submission 202239) | Soil microbial communities from Risofladan, Vaasa, Finland - UN-3 | ecosystem: Environmental > Terrestrial > Soil > Coastal area > Acid sulfate soil | place: Finland: Risofladan, Vaasa | collected... | reverse complement strand
CGACGTGGTGGCGACGTTCAACGCCATGATCCAGACCTTCCCCGCCAGCATCGTCGCCGGCACCAGCGGCTTCACCGCGCGCGACTACTTCGAGATCGAGGAGGCGGCCGCGCGCGAGCCGGTGCGGGTGGACTTCGCGCGCGAGGGGCCGCCCGCCGAGCCGCCGCGCGAGCAGCAGTAGGCGCCGGATGCCAGCCGGCCGCCGCGACAGTGGAGATGGAGGCGGATTGAGGGCGCGGCACGCCGCGCCCCAGCCCAGCCGCGGGCGGCTGGGCCACATTCCTCTCTGCGTTCTCCGCGATCTCTGGGGTTGAGCATTCTTTCCCATGTACGAAGCCATCGCCGCCAATCGCAACAAGTCGCTGCTGGTGATGATCGTGTTCGTGGTCATCATCGTCGGCTTGGGCTATGTCTTCGGCGAGCTGACCGATTTCGGTTACGCCGCGCCCGCAGTGGCGTTGGTGTTCGCGATCATCTCCGTCTTCGGCAGCTACTACTACTCGGATCGCATCGTGCTGGCGATGAGCCGCGCCCGGCCCGCCACCAAGGAGCAGTATTGCCAGCTCTACAACGCGGTCGAGGGGCTGAGCATCGCCGCCGGGGTGCCCATGCCGCGGCTCTACGTGATTGAAGATTCCGCCCCCAACGCCTTCGCCACCGGGCGCGATCCCCAGCACGCCGCGGTTGCCGTTACCACCGGCCTGCTGACCAAGCTCGATCGCTACGAGTTGGAGGGCGTGATCGGGCACGAGCTGGCGCACGTCGCCGACTACGACATCCGCTTCATGACCATCGTCGCGGTGATGGTGGGGATGATCGCGCTCATCAGCGACTGGATGATGCGGTACTTCTACTGGGGCGGGGGGCGTTCGCGGCGGCGAGGGGGCGGCTCAGGGATCATCGCGCTGGTAGGGCTGGCGCTGGCGATCCTGGCGCCGATCGTGGCGGTGCTGATGCAGCTGGCGCTGTCGCGGTCGCGCGAATACCTGGCCGACGCCCAGGGGGGGATGTTTACGCGCTACCCGGAGGGGCTGGCCAGCGCATTGGAGAAGCTGGCGGCGGACACCGAGCCGCTGGAGGTCGCCAACAAGGCCACCGCCCACCTCTATATCATCAACCCCCTGACCGAGCACAAGGGGAAGATCAATAGCCTCTTCTCCACCCACCCGCCGATTCAAGACCGCATCCGCCGGCTGCGGGAGATGTGAGGGGAAGATGACGGACTGCCGGCATGCGCCGGCAGCGACGATGCCCCGGGGGACGGGCCGACCCGAAAGCGTCGCTGCCACGCCGACGGGCAAGCCAGCGTGGCAGCGCACTCATCCAGCTATAGGGCGGGCCGGCCTGGGGGCGGCCCGCGGCCGTTTGTTTACTCGCCGAGGCTGCGGATGGTGAGGGTGAACACGCCACTGCCGCGCCCCATCCGGATCACCACCGCGTCGCCCGCCTTGAGGCGGCCGACCGCCCCCTCGTAATCCGCCACCGCCGTAATCTCCGCGTGGTTGATCTTCACGATCACGTCGCCCGGCTCCAGTCCGGCGCGAGCGCCGTCACCGTTGGGATCAACCTTGGTGACTACCACTCCCTGGTCGCGTTGCAGGCGATAGCGCTCGCGCAGCGCCGGCGTGATGTCGCTGACCGTGACCCCCAGCTTGCCGGTGGCGGAGGCGACGGTCGCGCCGGCGGTCTGGCCCTGGACCTGGCCGACGGTGACCTGCAGGGTCTTGTGCGCGCCGCTGCGGACGACGACCACGGGGGTCCGACTGCCGGGCTTGGTTTGCTCCACCGCACCCACCAGTTCGTCCGCATCGCCGATCTTGGTGTCGCCGAACTGGACGATGATGTCTTCCGCCTTGATCCCGGCTTGCTCGGCCGGGCTGCCAGCGACGACGTCATTGACGTAGGCGCCCTTATCCACGCCGTAGTTCGATGCCAACGCCTCATCCAGCGCCCGCACGTGCACCCCCAGCAGCCCGCGCGTCGGCGTTCCCCCCGACTTGAGGGTCTCGATCACCCGCCTGGTGGCGCCGTTGATGGGGATGGCGAAGCCTAAGCCGATGCTGAAGCCGGTGCCGCTGACGATCATAGTGTTGATGCCGATGACCTCGCCCTTGAGATTGAGCAGCGGGCCTCCGCTGTTGCCGGGGTTGATGACCGCGTCGGTCTGGATCATGTCGCGAAAGCGGCGCTCACTGACGTTGGGATTCTCGAAGGAGCGTTTCTTGGCGCTGATGACGCCGACGGTGACCGTCTGCTCCAGCCCCAGCGGGCTGCCGATGGCCATGACCCAGGAGCCGACGCGCTCGCGGTCCGAGTCGCCAAGCGGCGCCGCGACCAATCGTGCTTCGTTCTCGATCTTGATCACCGCCAGGTCGGTCTGGGGGTCGCTGGCCACGATCGTCGCCTTGCGCTCCTTGTCGTCGCCCAGCGTCACCGTCACGCGATCCGCGTCGCGCACGACATGGGCGCTGGTGAGGATGTAGCCGCGCGGATCAATGATGACGCCCGAGCCCAGACTCTTGCGCGGCTGGGCCGACGGCGGCTCGGTGCGAAAATCGAACTGGTCGCCGAACTGACGCCGAAAGAACTTGAACAGTTCCTCCATTCCGGGCGGGACTGACTGCTCGCCCGATGGCGGTTGTGCCTTCTGCTCGATGCTGATGTTGACCACCGACGGCTTCGCGCGCTCGGCCAAGGCGATGAAGCCCTGCTGCAGCGTCGTCAGCTCCTTCGGCGGCTCCAGCGTGGCGGCCGCGGCGCTGCCCACGAGCCCGTGGTAGCGATAGGCCACTCCCGCCGCGGCGGCCAGCACGATCAAGAGCGCGACGAGCCACGCGATCGAAATGGTTACGGCGTATCTGCGGTTGCGCATTCCCAACAACCTCCTCCTGCTCTCATGGCCTGCAATCGTGAATCGGATCGTTGTGGCTAGGGCCGACCCATCGGCCCGCCACCCCGGCGGCTTCGCCGCCTAGGGGCGCATGGGGATGATGGCGGCGGTCGCGGGCGCCTCGCGCCGCCGGCGCCGTGCAGCCGCGGCCGGCAGCGAATGGCTACTCGGGCTGCTCTCCGAGCAACCTGCGCAGGGAGCGCAGCGCGCCGCTCGCGCTGCGTCTGCACCGCTCGCTGGAGATGTAGCTGGCGATCTCCCAGTACATGCCTGTGCGTGCCCACAGCCCGCGCAGCGCGCCCATCTTCTCCTCCTTCATCACATGCGTTATTCCCACCAGCGGAACGCTTGTAACGCGCCAGCCCTGCACCCGCGCATGATAGGTGAGCGCGACCTCGACGCCGGAGCGCGCGAAGCGCACCCGCGGCACGCTCAAGAATGTCTCGCGGCGCAGCGCGCGTTGCCCCGAGATGTAGGGCACCAGCCTTTGGGCGAGATCGGTCCAGTAGCGCCCGTGGCGGAACACCCCGACACACATGTCGGCCTCGCCCGCGGCCACCGGCTCGACCAGCGAGCGCAGGTGTTCGCGCTGCAGGCCCACGAGATCCGCATCCAGGAACAGCGCGATGTCAGCGTCCGTACCGTGAACCCCTGCCCACATCGCCCCACCCTTGCCGACGTTCTCAGCCAGACGCAGGGCGCGCACGCCGTTATTCGTGGGCAGCTTTTCCAGCGTGTGGTCGGTGGACCCGTCGTCCACTACCACGATGTCGTCAAACAGGCCCGCTCGCTCCACCACGGACAGCACCGCCCCGATGCGGCGCTCCTCGTTGTAGGCGGGAATGATGGCTGCTACCTTGATCACTGGCCTCCTGTGCGTCGCTATTGTGCGGGATTATAGCACGCCGCGCCATATCCCGCCAGTGACGCACGGGCACCACCGCGGCAGCATCATTCCCGTCTTGTGTGACGAATGTCTCCGGCCGTTGGTTCCGTTGTGAGCCTTCACGGCAGCGCCAAGCGGGAACCGCTGGGCTTCGGCGCGCTGGGCGCGATCGAGACGCGCGGGCGCAGAAAGCGCGGGCGGGGAAACCGGCGACCGGTGGTTCACTGCGGCCGATGAGAGGGCTGCTGCCTGACGGAAAAGCCACAGCGCACGAACCGGGTTCGGGGGCGCAGGCTCAGCGGAGCCGTCGCGCGGCTCGCCCTCCTGAGAGCAGGCTCAGCCGACATCGCCTCCCGGGTGTCTATGGCTGTTCGGGGCCCGGTTTTGGCGCGGGCCGCTCGCCGACGGTCACGGTGACGACGATCTGGGCGCCATTGCGAAGTATGGTCAGCGGAAGCTCCTGCCCCACTGTGCTGTCCCGCACCACGTCGGCAACCACCTGCAGGTCGGTCACCGCGCGCTCTCCCGCGCGCACGATCACATCCCGGGGCTGGATCCCGGCCTGCGCGGCCGGGCTGTCCGGTTCGACGCCGCTGACGAGGACGCCGCCGCGATCCGGCAGCTTGAGCTGCTGTCGGATTTCGTCCGTGATCGGCACCACCCCCACGCCCAGCCAGGGGTGGATGGCGCGCCCGGTCGCGATCAGCTGCGTGGCTACCTTGCGCGCGCTCTCGGCGGAGATGGCGAAGCCGATGCCCTGCGCGTAGGGAATGATCGCCGTCGGGACGCCGATGACTTTGCCCTCGATGTCCACCAGCGCACCGCCGCTGTTGCCGGGGTTGATGGCCGCATCGGTCTGCAGCAAATGGTCAAGTACCACCCCGTTGGGGGCGCGCAGGCTCCGATCGCGCGCGCTCAGCACGCCCACCGTCACCGTGTTCTCGTAGCCGTAGGGGTTGCCGATGGCGATGATCCACGAGCCGATGGGCTTCTCCTCGGAGGCGCCCAGCTCGGCGAAGGGCAAGCCGCCGTCCGCTATGCGCACGACGCCGATATCGCTCAAGGGGTCGGTGCCGACGACGGTCGCGTCGTAGGTGCGCCCGTCGGCCAGAGTGACCTTGACCGCCGTCGCACCCTCGAGGACGTGGTTGTTCGTCAGCACCAATCCCTTCTGATCGATGATGACGCCCGAGGCCTGGCCCTGACGCGGAAACGGCCCCTCGAAGAACGGCCGAAAGATCTCCGGCACCGGCGCGGATGGGACTTGCACGATGGTGTTGATGTTGACGACCGCGGGGCCAACCTTCTTTATCGCCTCGACGATCGCACTCTGTGACTCCGGGGCGATCGCGCGCGCATAGGCCGGAGCGGCCAAGCCGGCGCCCCCTGGCGCCGTCACCAGCGCCGTTAACGCGGCGCCGATCACGCACCCCGCCAGGGCCGCTCCCACCAGGGGCGCCCAACGCAGCCTGAACACCGTTCCGTCGCTCATTCCCGCTCACCTCTTTGCGTTGGCTGCCGTATTGTCCCATGCCTCCCGCGGCGCGTCAAGGGCGGCGGCGGGCGAGCGCTGTGCGGGTGTTGCTACACCCACGTTGCTGTTCGTCACACCGTAGCCCGCAGCAGCGACCGGCATCATCGGCGCGGCGCGTGGTGACCACCGGTGGTTTGCGAACCGCACCCCCGCTCGCGGGTGTGACCTTCTTTCTTTGGTGCGGCCGCAGACGGTGCGCACCCCTCTCCCTGGAAGGGAGAGGTCGGCGAGCCTGCGGCGAGTGGCTAGGCCTGAAGGCCGCCACGGCGGTCCCGAGAATCGGGACTTAGCCGCCGGGTGAGGGTGGACGGCGGGACTGTTTACCCTCACCTTCGTCCTCTCCCCTTCGACAGGCCCCTAAGCCCGCTGGGCCGGGGTGGCGGTCGCGCGCGACCTAGCCACTCAGGGCAGGCTCTGGAAGGGAGAGGAGTGATTTGTGCGGCATGCCAAGACTCCGAGGTCACACCCCCGCTCGTCTCGGCCCTTGCCCAGTGCCACTGACCGCGATATAATCCTGGAAGCCATGCGACTCGCGCCCCCAGGAGCGGTGACGGAAGACGCGCTCGCCGCCGAGAACGTGCTGATCGAGCGATGTCAGCGGGGAGATACGCTGGCCTTCGATCGCTTGGTGGAGCGGCACGGCCAGTGGGTGTACAACCTCGCCTACCGCATGATCGGCGATCGCGACGAAGCGTGCGACATCGCCCAGGAAGCACTGGTGCGCGCCTTCGCCGCGATCAAGCGGTTTCGCCGCGGGTCATCGTTCTCGACCTGGTTGTACCGGGTGACGACAAACGTCTGCCTCGACGAGATCAAGCGCCGCCAGCGGCGGCCACCGCCCGCCAGCTCGCTCATCACTGACGAGGCGATCCCGGCGGATGCCCCGGACCCCGCTCCCGGCGTGGAGGAGCGCGTGCAGAGGCGGGAGCGCCACGAGGTCGTGCACCGGGCGATCGCGTCGCTGCCCGTGCACCATCGGCTGCCCCTCGTGCTGTACGAGCTGCAAGGGTGCTCCTACGAGGAGATTGCGACGATTACCGGCGCCAACGTCGGCACCGTGAAGTCACGGCTGAACCGGGCTCGCCTGGCGCTCAAGGAGGCCCTCCAGCCGCACCTGGAACTTCTGCGCGGAGACTGAGGTCAAACAGTAGGGTATGCCATGCGATGCCGTGATGTCATAGACCGGTTCTCCCGCTACCGCGACGGCGACCTGGGAGCGGGCGAGCGGCGCGAGCTGGAGGCGCACCTGGGGGCCTGCGTCCGCTGCCGGGAGGAGTTCGCCGCGTTGGAGGCGGTCCTGCGGTCCCTGCGCGAACTGCAAGCGGAGCCTGCGCCGCCGGCCCTGGTGGGCGCGGTGCGGGCGCGCCTGCAGGCGCGCGGCGACGGGCCGCGTGCGGTGATGGTGCGCTGGGCAGTGCCGGTAGCCGCCGCGGCCCTGCTGGCGGTCGCTGCCTTCGGTGTCATGCACCTGACGACACGTGAAGAACCGTCATTCCGCAGCCGAACCGCCGCACAGGCGCCCGCCCGGCTGCGCGACGACTCGGGTGACGCCCTGCGTCAACCACCCCTGCGGACTCCCGCTCCCATGACTGGTGCGGCCGCGCCGTCCGCAGAGCGCCCGGCGCCACCGGTCCACCCCGGCGTGCCGGCGGCGACCGCGGCCCAACCGCGCGGCGCCAATGGGCGCGAACCATCGCGCCCGTCCGCGGGGTACGCGCCAACGAAGGCTGAAGCGCCGGCCGTGTCGCCCTTGACTCTTACAGGGCCGCCGCCCATGGGGACGGAGTCCCCGCGCGCGTCCGGGGCTGGCGCCGAGAGCGCGGTCACCAAAGGCAGGACGGCCGCAGAGCAGGAGGAGCACGTTCCCTCCTCCGCGGCACCATCGGTCGCGGCGGAGCCGGCGACCCCGTCGCTGCGCGCCGCGCGCGCAGCCGTCGCTACCCCGGGCGAGGGCAAGCGTGCGCCTGCCGCCGATCTCGACGATGCGTTGCGGTTCGGCGAGCGGGCCGCTACCTCGATTGCGGTGACGGCCCAGGCCAGTCACACGCAGTTGTCCAACCGGAACCTGACGCTGCAGTTGAAGCCCAACGACGACGTGGAGGACGCCCAGGTGTCGCTGCGCAGTGCCGATGCGCGATCGCCCGAGGTCGTGCTGTGGCAGGGCCGACTCGACAAGAGCAGAGTCAACAACGTGGACGTGCAGGTGGCGGCGCCGGGCCCCGACATGGCAACGCAGCAGCTAGTCATACGCGGCGCCCAGGTGCAGCCGCAGGCTTACTACGTGTTCGCGCCCGTCTCCGCGGAGCGGACGGAAGCGGCGCCTGCCGGTGCTGCCGGGCCCTCCGGCCCCCCCGGGCCGATGACCAGAGTGAGCAAAGGGAAACCGACCGCTTCGGCCACGTGGGACGAGGTTTTGCAAGGTCTGGCATCGGGCCAAGGCGTGTACGTCCTGGCGCCGGAGGGCTTCCCGACCGGCCGCCGGGCCGGCCTCGGCGCGCGCCCCGCACAGAAGACGATAGCGAAGGCGCTGGAGCGGATGGGTTACGCGCTGCGCGGCGGAGAGGGGACGCTGACGATATGGCCGGTGCCCCAACCTCCTGCTACTCCGGGTCGCGCGAAACGGTCCCATCCATGACCCGGGCATCGCTGATCGCCAGGGGCCTGGGCGTAGCGCTGGGCGCGTGCGCGCTGGCGCCGGCGATTGCCGCTCGCGAATCGCGCGTTCCCGCCGTCGTCTCGGCGCCGGGAGCGGGAGTCATGTCGTTGACCGAGGCGCAGGAACGCGCCTCTTTCGTCATCTGCCTTCCCACGGCTCCGCCGGCGGACGCCGGAACCCCGCGTATCCTGTTTGCGCCCGCACAGCAGATCGAGGGGGTCTATGTGCCCGACCGCGTCTACGTCACCTATGCCAACGGCATCACCCTGTGGCAGATGCCAAATCTTGGTCAGCCGCTCACCCAACCCTCGTTTCCCCTCAGGTTCGGCGACCGTGCGGGATGGGCAGCGCAGGGCCCCGGGCCGCGACGGGTCACGGTCGAGTGGATCCAAGGCGATACGCAGCTCGGGCTGACAGCCGAGCTGCGCGTGGAGGAGCTCCTCAAGCTCGCGGGGTCGGCGGTGCAGGCGGCCCCCGGCGCGCGCATGGGTGCTCCCTCGGCGGCGCGCCGGCGGGGGTGGGGACGCTCCGTCGCCGCCGACCTCCCCGGCGGTGGAGTAGGCCTCGCCCTCACGCCCGGCATGCCGACAACCATCTTGTCGGTCGAGCCCGGCATGCCGGCGGCGCGCGCGGGACTGCGGCCGGGTGACACCATCGTCGCCGCAGACGGCCGCGACGTATCGCTGCTCCACCTGCCGGCGATGATGGAGCTGCTGCGCGGGGCGCCGGGCACATCGGTGAAGCTAACGGTGGCGCGCGCCGGGAGCACGACTCCCCTGCAGGTGACGCTCAAGCGAGTGCGCCTGCCGCTCTACGATGTGGAGGATATGACACTGGCCCAGGCGCGCGCAGTCATGCCGTTCGTCCTGCTGGCGCCGCAGTGGCTGCCGCCCGGCTACGGGCTGCTAACGCTCAGCGCGCTGACGCGTAACGGCAAGCCCGTGGAGGCGCGGCTGCTGTACGCGGGGGCCGGCAAGCCGCTGCTGATAATCACCCAGGCGGGAGCGCGCAGCACCGCCGGGCCGGCTCCGGCCCCCGGGTTGGGAGCGCGAGTCGCAATCGGCGCCGCGACTGGGACGCTGACCAGCGCGGGCGCGCAAGCGGTCCTCTCGTGGGCCCGCGGCGAAACCGCGGTGTCCCTGCAATCGCGCGCCCTCGGCCGCGAGGCGATGCTGAAAACCGCCCGCTCGATGCGTTAGCTTCGACGCGAGATCATTGGTTTCCGGAGGATCCATGCTCAAGGGACTGTTCAGCCGCATCGGCCAGCTCTTCCTGCGCGACGTGGTGGATGAAGAGCTGCTGGAAGAACTCGAAGAGCTGTTGGTGGCGAGCGACGTCAGCGTCCGCACCGCCCAGGAGGTGGTAGGGCAACTGCGTCAGCGCATCCTCGCCCAGCACATCGCACAGGCCGCCCACGCCCGTGACGCCCTCAAGGACATTCTGACGGAGGTTCTGTCCCGCCACCAGCGCCCGCTGATGACCGACGAGCGCCAGCCGCTCCTCTACCTGATGGTGGGGGTCAACGGCACCGGCAAGACCACGACCATCGCCAAGCTTGCCCATCGCTTTCGCGGCCAGGGCAAGCGCGTGCTGCTGGCGTGCGCCGACACCTTTCGCGCGGCGGCGGCGGAGCAGCTCCAGGTGTGGGCGAGCCGCATCGGCGTCGAGGCCATCGCCCAGCAGCCCGGCGGCGACCCGGCGGCGGTGGTGTTTGACGCGGTCGCCTCCGCGCGCGCGCGCGGGGTCGAGGTCGTTATCGCCGACACCGCCGGCCGCCTGCACACGCAGCGCAACCTGATGGAGGAGCTGCGCAAGGTGGCGCGGGTGAGCGAGCGCGCGCTCGGCCGTCCTGCCGACGAGGCGCTGCTGGTGCTCGACGCCACCGTCGGTCAGAATGCCTTGGCGCAGGCGCAGCAGTTCGCGCAGGCGGTCGCCGTCACCGGCATCGTCCTCACCAAGCTCGACGGCACCGCGCGCGGGGGCGCGGTGGTGACCATCGCCCACGAAACCGGCCTCCCCATCAAGCTCATCGGCACCGGCGAGCAGGCCGACGACCTGCGGGACTTCGATCCCCGCGCGTTCGTGGAGGAGCTGTTCGCACCGGGGTAATGAGCGCTCCCGCGCCGCGCCGGGCCAGGCGTCAACCGGGCGCGCCTTCTCGTGGAGGGCGCGAGCAATCGCGCCCCGACCTGTCAGGGCGTGGCGTGAGGTTCGCGACCTCTATAGGAGGTCGCGCGCAAGGGCGATCGCCACTCTCCGAACACACCCGGCGAGCGCGGGGGGTGACCTTCTTGGGTGGGGATGGATTCGATGCCGACCGCGAGGCACCTGTTCGGCAGGACAGGCGGGGGCGCGGCTCGAACTGGAGACTGACGCGGAAGGCCGCGGTGCGCTCGGCATGGACAAGCTCAGCGTCATCATCCCCACCCATAATGAGGCGCACAACATCGCGGAGTGCGTGCAATCGGTCGCCTGGGCGGATGAGGTGCTGGTGGTGGACGACTCGAGTGAGGACGCCACCGCCGCCGTCGCGGGCGAACTGGGGGCGCGCGTGCTGCAACACGAGTTTCGCGGCCCGGCAGCGCAGAAGAACTGGGCGCTGAGCCAGGCCGCGCACCCGTGGGTGCTGTCGCTCGACGCCGACGAACGCGTGACCCCTGAGCTGCGCCGCGAGATGCGCGCCCTCCTCGTCGCTGATCGAGCGGCGGATGGCTACTTCATCCCCATCCACGGCTACTTCCTGGGGCGGCGCATGCGCTACGGCGCATGGCGCGGAGAGCGCAAGCTGCGGTTGTTCCGGCGCGACCTGACGCACTACCCGGAGCGCGCAGTGCACGAGGCGGCGCAGGTGCAGGGGCGCGTCGGCCGCTGCCGGGGAGCGATCCTGCACTATTCGTATCTCACCCTGGACGATTGCTTCGTGAAGATGCGCCGCTACGCGGAATGGGGGGCGCTGGAGTGGCTGCGGCGCGGCCGGCGGCCCTCGCTGCCAAGCATGGGGGTCCGCGGCCCGGCGATATTCGCGCGCGACTACATTCTTCGCGCCGGGTTTCTCGATGGCCCGCAGGGCCTCATCCTGGCGCTGTTCGATGCGTGGCAGGCCGCGGCAAGAGAGGCGAAACTGTGGGAGCTGGGGCGCCCAACCTTGCCGACCGCGCCCGAGAGCGAGCATGCCCAAGATCAGCATCGTCCTGCCGACGCGTAACCAGGCGGACTACCTCCCCCACAGCCTGGACGGAATCGCGAACCAGACCTTTCGCGACTTCGAGTTAATCGTCGTGGACGACGGCTCGACCGACAGCACGCCGCAGGTGCTAGCCGATTACCAGTCGCGCCTGGGCTTCGAGTTGTGCCGGCAAGCCCATGCGGGCTTGCCGACCGCGCTTAACGTCGGTTTCGCCCAGGCCCAGGGAGCACACCTGACCTGGACCTCGTCCGACAACATCATGCTCCCATCCATGCTCGAGACGCTGAGCGCCGCGCTGGATGGGAATCCCGAGGTGGGGATGGTCTATTCCGACTGGTATGACATCGGCGACGCGGGAGAGATCATCCGCGCCGTGCGGACGCTGGACTACGACCCGCTCGTGCTGTTGCGCCACAACTACATCCGCGCGTCATTCATGTACCGCCGCCAGTGCCGCGACGAAGTCGGCGACTATGACCCCGACATGAAGTACAAAGAGGACCACGATTACTGGCTGCGTATCGCCCGCCGCTGGCCGATGCGGCGGGTCCCGGAGCTGCTCTACCAGTACCGCATTCATGACCGCAGCCTCTCCCGCGCGCACGGCCCGGCTGACCGCGAGCGCGAGCAGGCCAACCAGGCGTTTCACGCCCGCCATCGGGCTCCCCGCCCGCTGGCGTGGTGGTATGCGCAGCAGAAATGGCGCGGGGTCAAGCTGGCCTACATGCTGCGGGGGCAGGGGCGCGAGATTCCGCGCTAGTGAGAGAGCGAAAGTTCGCTGGGGGCGGCACCGGGCGCTGTTTTTCCGGGTGACGGGCATGGCCCGTGGGGGCCGCCTGCTCCCCCGCAACCACTTTGTTGTGGGTGCGCGAGTCGAGCATGAAGGTGCTGGTTGATGCAACCGTACTGGAGGCGCCCGCCACCGGTATCGCAAAGGCGACGGTGGGGCTGTGGCGCGCCTGCCTCGACCTGGTGCCGGCCTGGACCGTCACGGCGGCCCACCGCAAACCGCTTCAGTGTGACCTCCCGTCCGGCGTGAGCGCAGCGCGAATTGGCCGCCGCTTCTCGCGGCAGCATTGGCGGCGGTTCGCGCTACCGCTGCACGTGGCGCGTCATCGCCCCGATCTCGTTCATTTTCCATTCAACGGCGGCGTGCCGCGGCTGTTTTCGCGCGCGATGGTGGTGACGACCATGCACGATATCCTGCCGCTGGTCATCCCGCACTATTTCACGACCGACCGCGCGCGCGATCAGTACCGCGTTCAGGTGCAGCGCGATCTCGATCACTCCGACCTCGTAGTCACGGATTCGGACTACTCCAGGTGCGAGATAGTGAAGCACTTCCGCACGCAGGTCGAGCCGGTCGTGGTGCGCCTCGCCACCCATCTGCGGGCCGCAAGGGATGTGCTCCCGCAGGGCATCCACGGGCGCGGCGACTACTTTCTCTACGTCGGCGGCTATGATCTGCGCAAAGGCATCGAGCGCCTCGTCACGGTGGTCGCTGATCTGCGCCGGAGCCAGCGTCTCCGCAGCAGGCTGCTGCTGGCCGGAAGCCCGGACTGTCGCTCGGATCGGTTGCAGCAGGTGATCGCGGAGGCCGCGCGACAGGGGGCGGTGGAGGAGCTGGGGTATGTTGCGGACGCCGATCTGCTCCATATGCTGGTGCACGCACAGGCCCTCGTGTATCCCTCCAAGTACGAGGGCTTTGGTCTGCCGCCGCTAGAAGCGATGACGGTGGGCTGCCCGGTGATCACCACCCGGTGCGCGGCGATCCCCGAGGTGTGCGGCGATGCTGCCCTCTACGTCGACCCCGACCGCGACCGCGACCTCGCCGACGCGCTGGTGCGGATCGAGGGCGACCCCCAATTGCGCGAAGCGCTCAGGGGCAAAGGCATGGCGCAAGCAGCGAAGTTCTCGTGGAGGGCATCGGCGGAGACATTCCTCGCCGAGGTGGAACGGGTGCTCGCGGCGCGGAGTCACGCATGATCGTCGTGTGTGAGCCGCAGTGCGCCGGGTTCGTGCACGCGCAGGTCAACGCCGCGCTCCTGGCCGTGATCAGGGCGGCGTTTCCCGGCCAGCGAATAATGTTCCTCGCCGAGGGCGAGCATCTGGCCGAGGTGGGCGAGACCCTGCGCGAGCACGCAATCGCCCCCATCGAGCTCCTGCAGATCCGCCTGCCGCGGCAGCGCGGGCACCTGATCCGGTTCTGCCAGGAGCTCGCGCTGTGCAAGGCCGCATTCGCCGCAGCCGCGCGCAACCAGGCGCGCTGGGTAGTCTATTCCTCGATCACCAGTGAGAGCTTGTTCGCCGTCAAGCTGGTGTTGCCGTCGTTCCCGCAGATTCGCTGCGTGGCGGCGATGCACGCCATCCTGGCGACCATAACCCAGCGCCCAAGGCGGGTTCTGCGGCGGGTGTTCTGGTTTCGCCGCGCGCTGCGGTTCCGCCCATCGGATCGCATCGCCTATTTGGTCATGGGCCAGCCGATCGCGGACGAGCTGTGCCGCGAGATGCCGGCGATCGCGGACCAGGTCATGTTCATGGATCTCCCTTACTTCTACGCCGCCCCGCAGCCTCACGAGCCGTTTGCGGGCGATGTCGTTCGCTTTGGCGCGTTCGGGGTTGGCCACCGGGACAAGGGCACCGATGCCCTGTTCAGGATGGCGAGCGAGATGCAGGCGCTTGATTGCGACCGCAGGCCTGAGTTCACCGTGCTGGGCCCGATAGTTGACTGGAGGATGCAGAGGATGGCGGCGCACCCCGTGGTGGTGCCGTCGCCGGCGAAGCCGCTGCGCCGCGCCGAGTTCGATCGCCGCGCCGCCGGCGTCGACTACGCGGTGTTCTTTCACCGGCCGCAGTCATACGCCCTGAGAGCCAGCGGTGTTTTCTGCGACGCTCTCTCCCACCTCAAACCGGTCATCGCCTTGCGCACCCCGTTCTTCGCCCACCATTTCGAGGCGATGGGGGACATCGGTTACTTGTGCGACAGCTACAAAGAGATGCAGGAGGTCATCCTCGACATACTGCGCACCAAGCCGGTCGCTCGCTATGCGCGGCAGCGGGCTAACCTTCTGGCGGCGAGGGAGCGCGTGAGCCTGTCGCGCCTCAGCGCAAGGCTCGCCGAATTGCTGAGATGAGCCCGCTCGGAATGCGCATGGGCTCAGCCCGCGCCGTCCACGGAATCCCCAGCGCTAGGCACGGCGCCGCGCATGACCCTGTCCGCGGCTTGCGTCACGTGCCGCACGGTGATGCCGGTCATGCACGCGCGGGTCTCGCACCCGCGCAGGCAAGGGGCGCAGTCGAGACCCGCGGTGACGATCTCGTGCCCGTCGCCGCAGGGTCCGGTGCGCCGGGGATCAGTGGGGCCGAACAGCGCCACGGTGGGCGTGCCCATGGCCGCCGCGACGTGCATGGGCCCGGCGTCAATGCCGACCAGCAGCCGGGCGCGTTCGAGCACGGCAACCAGCTCGCCGGTGGTCGTGTGACCCGCCAGGTTGACCGCCGGCGCCGACATCGCGGCGGCGATGCGCCCCGCCTCGGCGGCATCGCCGGCCCCGCCGACGATCACCACCGCCGCGCCCCAGCGCCGGTGCAGATGGTCGCCCACCGCCGCGAACCTGCCGGCCTCCCACGCCTTGTGCCGCCGGCGCCCCGAAGCGCCCGGCGCAATCGCGACCATCTCCTGACCGGACGCGACTCCCCGCTTCTCCAGGAGCCCGCGCGCGCGCGCCCGCAATGCCTCGGCAATGGCCAGCATGCCGACGTAGCTGAGCGGCGGCGCGTCGGCGCCGAGGCACACGGGCAGGCGCGCCAGCTTGCCCGGCCACACCACGCCGCGCACATGCACCTTGCGCGTGAACAGAAAGCTCAGGTCCGCATCCACAAACCCCACGCGCCTTGGCGCCCCGCAGGCGAGCGCCTGCAGCACGGACGATGCGGACTGCGACAGCGCCACGACCAGGTCGAACCCGGCGCCCCGCAGCCCGCGTGCCAGTCGCGCCTCGGCCGCGAGCCCGCCCCGACGTAGGATCAAGCGGTCCACATAGGGGCTGTCCTGCAGCAGCTCCCGCAGGTGCGGGCGCAGGATGCTGACGATCTCCGCGGCCGGGAAGCGCGCCCGCAGCGCAGCCAGCGCGGGCAGCGAGAACATGAGATCCCCCACCTGGTTGAGGTGAAACACCGCGATGCGCCGCGGCGGTGCTCCCGCCAGCAGTTCGCGATAGATGCGCTCCACCTCGGCAGCCGCGCGCTCCAGCCCACCCGGCGCCGGGCTGTGCAGGCCGTGGACGGTAAGCAGGTGGGGGATCTGCGCGAGGCGCGCGGCCAGGGAACCCACGGCGCCCACGGTCCGGCTGTGGGCGTGGAGCAGGTCCACCTGCTCGCGGTCAATGATCCACGCCAGGCGGCGCACCGCGGCGGGCGCGTGCAGGCCGCGCATGCGCAGATGGAGGTGGCGCGCGCCGGCGGCCCCTGCCTGCTCCGGCGGCTTGCTCCCGCCGGAGACGATGACGCAGCGATGACCGCGCGCCCGCAAGGCCGCCGCGAGGCCGACGACGTAGCTCCCGGCGGCGCACTCGAGCGCGGGCAGCAGATGTAGGATCGTCAGTTCAGGCATGTTCCCGGCTTCGCGCCAGCCGCTGGAGCGCGGCCTCCAGGACGCGCTCCGGGGAGATGGTCTCCATGCACGGCACTCGGCATCGCCGACGCCGGCAGCCGACGCACCTCACCGCGGCCTGGAGCACGGTATGTCCGCTGCCGTGGGGGCCGGTGCGCACCGGATCGGTCGGCCCGAAGAGGGCGATCACGGGCACGCCCAGCGCGACCGCCAGATGCATCGGCCCCGAATCGTTGCCCACCGCCAGCGCGCAGTTAATCATCACTCCCGCCGACTGGGCAAGCGACGTGCGGCCGCTGAAATCGCACACCGTCCCGGGCGCGGCGGCCGCGATCCTGGCTCCGGCTTCGCGCTCATCAAGCCCTCCGAGCACCACGCACCGCACGCCGCGCTCCCCGAGCATGGCGGCGACGGCGGCGAAGTGGCGTGCCGGCCATTTCTTCGTCGCCCACCTGGCACCCGGCAGCAGGGCGACCGCCGGCGTCCTCTTCTCGCTGCCGCCGGAGCCGATGGCCCGCGCTCCATACTCGCGCGCCTTCTCGGGCAACCGCAGACCGTAGTCCACCCCTGCCTGGTTCGCTCCCAGGTAGCGCGCGAACTCCAGGTAGGCGTCCACCGCGTGGAGGTCGCTGCGCGGGGAAATGGCGGGCAAGTTGCATAGCGCCAAGCCCCCCTCCTGCCAGGAGCGAAAGCCCACGCGCCAGCGCGCCCCGCTCAGCCAGGCCAGGCCGGAGGTGCGAACCAGGCCCTGCAGGTCGAGCGATACCTGGGGCCGCAGCGCGCGCAGCTCCGACAACATCTGCAGCCGCGGGCGCCGCCCCGGGCGCCAGACGAGCAGGTGATGCACATGGCGACACATCGTCACCACCGGAGCGGCGGCCGGGCCCGCCAGCCAGGAGATGCTCGCGCCGGGGAAGCGCCTGCGCAGCGCCCCGGCGACGGGCAGCGCGTGCACCACGTCACCCAGCGAGCTGAGCTTGACTATCAGGATGCGAGTGAGCGCCATGGCTGGTGCGCGGTCCGCGGTCGGCAGTCACAGGTGCGCGAAACGGCCGGGCGCGCCGCGGACTACGAAGGGCCCTCCGTTTCGCCGCGCTCCCACGGGGGGCGGGCTTTCCAGCGACGATGCAGCCAGAACCAGTGATCCGGGCGCCGCCGCACGGCGTGCTCGATGATCTTGGTGAAGATGGCGGTGTTGGCGATGATATCGCTTTCCAGGTCATGGGTGCGTTGGATCTCGACCGGCGGGCCGATTTCACCGACCTGGATGCCGTCGGGCTGGCGCACGCAGAAGATGGGCAGCACCGTCGCCTGGGTGCGCTGCGCGAGCACCGCCGCCCCCGCCGCGGTGGACGCGAGCTTGCCGAAGAAATCCACGAACACGCCGCGCTCGCCCGCGTTCTGGTCAATCAACATCGCCAGCACCTCGTTGGCGCGCAGGCGGCGCATGCACGCGCGGATCGCCCCGTCGCGCGGGATAACCCGCAGCCCGCCGTGGCGGCGCAGCGACGTCAGCAGCTCCGTCACCTCCTGGTCGCGCTGGTCGCGGGCGATGACGTTGAGCGGACGGTAACCAGCGAGCGCGAGGCGCGCGCCGACCGTCTCCCAGTTGCCGAAGTGCGCGGTAATGAGAATGACGCCGCGGCCGCGGCTCAGCGCCTCGTCTATGTAGTGCTGGCCCTGGAGGCGATTGGCGTCAACGATCTCCCGGGCGCCCATGGCGGGCATGCGCAGAAACTCGATCAGGCCCCGCGCGAAGTTGCGATAGAAGCGGCGCGCGATGACCCGCAGCTCGAGTTCGGATTTCTCGTCGCCGAACGCGGTGCGCAGGTTGTCCATGACGATGCGCCGGTGGCGGGGCGAGCCCGCCATCACCAGCATCCCCAGCATCGCCCCCAGCGCGCCCACCGCGCGGCGGGGAATGACATGCGCCCAGCGCGCCATGGAGAGCAGAAGCGTGCGGCCGACGAACTGCTGCATCCGCCTGTAGCGCAGGTGAATCACGGCTGCTCCGGTTCCCCCTCCCACTCGAGCCCGAGGCCGCCCTGCGCCGCCGCCATCTCCACGCGCAGCACCCACACTGGTTGCGTGAATGCTCCCGGCCACAGCCGCACCGCGTCCTTCGCCGTGGTCACGATACGCGCGCCCCGGCGCCGCGCGAAGCGCTCAATCGCCGCGCAGTCCGCGCCGCGGTAGCGGTAGTGATCCGGGAAGCGCAGGGGCAGTACGCGCGCACCCAGTCGCTCCAGGGTCAGCTCGAAGGCCCGCGGGTTGCCGATGCCCGAGAGGGCAGCCACCGGTTGCTCCGGCAGCCGCCCCAGGTCCATCGCTTCCTCGCCCTCCAGGGCGCGCAAGTCAAGCGGACGATGGACGGTCTCGCGGATAGGCCCGCGAAAGACGCGCCCCACGCGGCGGCGTAGCTCCGCCACCCGCTGCGGCGCCGCGAGATCCGTGTGGGTGATCCACACCGCGCTTGCGCGGCGCAGGTGGCTCAGCGGCTCGCGCAGGATGCCGGCGGGCACCAGCAAGCCATTGCCGAACGGACACAGCGCGTCAATCAAGACGATCTCGCGATCCTTGGCCAGCCGCCAGTACTGGAAGCCGTCGTCGAGGATAAGCACCTCCGCCCCCAGGGTCTCCACCGCTCGCCGTCCGGTTTGCCGCCGATCCTTGCCCACGAGCACCGCCGCGCCCGCCGCCTCGCGGGCCAGCAGCAATGGCTCGTCGCCGCCGCTCAGGTGGTCACTCATGACCTGCCTACCGTCGGACACGAGCTCGGCCTTGCCTCCCCCGCACCGCCGCCCGTAGCCGCGGCTGAGGACCGCGGTACGCTTGCCGGCGCCGACGGCGTCCGCGGCCAGCAGCGCCGCCGCCGAGGTCTTGCCGGTGCCGCCGGCGGTCAGGTTGCCGACGCTGATGACCCGGGCGGGCAGGCGCGTCACGCGCGCCAGGCCCAGAGCATACGCCAGCCGACTCAGCTTGAGGCCGATCCAGTATAGCGCGGAGGCGGGCGCCAGCATGCCAACCAGCGCCCGCGCCGCCGGCCTGCGATCGGCCCCGGACAGCGCCCCGACGACGAAAGCCCGCAGCCCGGCGCCGGGCGTGGACTGCGTCCCCGGCGGCCGGTAGCCGAGCATCTCGGCGGCGGCAAGCGCGCTGCGGTCGGCGGCGCCGCGGTGCCGCGCCAGCACCTCGCCGCTGCTGCGCCGGATCGCCGCCAGGCGCTTGCGATCCCGGATCAGCGAGGCCAGGGTCATGCCCAGCGCTTGCGGGCTGCGCACTTGAACCCCCAACCCGGCCTCGGTAATCACACCCGCGATATCGCGGGACTTGTGCATGTGCGGGCCGAAGACGCAGGGGATCCCTTGCGCCGTCGCCTGGAGAAGGTTGTGCCCGCCGATGGGCGCGAAGCTGCCGCCGATGAAGGCCGCGGCGGCGACTGAGTAGACTCGTTCGAGCTCGCCGATGGTGTCGAGGATGATGACCGTGTTGGGTCCTTCGGCGGCGCCGGGCGGCCCCTGGGTGCGGCGCCGGGAGCGTAACCCCGCTTGCGCCACCACCTGCTCGACCTCGCGGGCGCGCCCGATGTGCCGGGGGGCGATGATGAGCCGCGCGGCGGCATCCACCTGGCGCACCGCGTTGAAGGCATCGAGCGCGATCCTTTCCTCCCCAGGATGGGTGGAGGCGGCAATGACCACCGTCTGCGCCCCCGCGACCCCCAGTTCGCGCGCCAGCCGCTCGCGTTCCCCCGGCGCGACCCGCGCGCCTGCCTGGTCGAACTTGACGTTGCCGACCTGGGCGACGCGCGCGGGCTGAGCGCCCAGCGCGACGATGCGCTGGACATCCCTTCGCGACTGCATGCAGAACCGGTCAACCCGACCGACCACCCACCTGAACAGCGGTCCCAGCACCTGCAGCCGCCGGGTGGTGCGATCCGACACCCGCCCGTTGACCACCATCGTAGGTATGCCGTGCCTGCGGGCGGCGGATAGGAAATTCGGCCACAGCTCGCCTTCGACCAGCAGGCACAGGTCCGGGCGCGTCAGGCGCAGGGCGCGCTCCACGGCGGGCAGGAGGTCGAGGGGAAAATGGAAGATGGCATCGGCGCGGGCACAGCTCCTGGCGGCCATGGGCCGTCCCGTGGCGGTGGTGGTCGAGACCAGCACCTGGGCCTCGGGAAGGACGCGCTTGATGGCGTCGAGCAAGCACGCGGCGCCCGCGACCTCACCGGCGGAGACGGCATGAATCCATACCCGCGGGCCTCCCGGCCGGTAGCGCGCCGCCGGGGGAACGCGCCCCAGCCGCTCGCCCCAGCCGCCGTGCGACTTGCCGCGGCCGGCCATTCGCCACAGCAGGTACGCCGCCAGCAGGGGTGCGAGCAGAGTCAGAGCGATATTGTACAGCAGCAGGCGCCAGTCAAAGGCCGGCGCCGGCTCCGCCGGTGGGGCGGGCCACGTTCGTGGCGGGCGTTGGTGTTGGCTCACGACGTCTTGGACTGCCATCGTCAGTTGCCCGGGTTACTCGCGCGCCGGGGCCTCGCGGAACTGCATCTGGTACAGCCGGCGGTAGAGGCCGCCGCGCGCGACCAGCGCTTCGTGGGTGCCCTGCTCGATGACGCGGCCGTCGCCCAGCACCAGGATGCGATCAGCGTTGCGCACGGTCGGCAGGCGATGGGCGATGATGAAGGTGGTGCGGCCCTTCATCAGGCGCTCCAGGGCCTCCTGCACCAGAGCCTCGGATTCCATGTCGAGCGAGCTGGTGGCCTCGTCGAGCACCAGGATGGCCGGATCCTTGAGCAGAGCGCGGGCGATGGCGATGCGCTGGCGCTGGCCGCCCGACAGGCGCAGGCCGCGCTCGCCGACGTCGAAATCGTATCCCTGCGGCAGCGCGCGGATGAACTGCTCGGCGTTGGCCGCGCGCGCGGCGGCGTACACCTCCTCCGGCGTCGCCTCCAGCTTGCCGTAGCGGACGTTATCGTAAACACTGCCGCTGAAGAGGATGGTCTCCTGGGGCACAATGCCGACCTGGGCGCGAAGCGACTGCACCGTCACCCGACGCAGATCCCAGCCGTCTATCTCCACCCGGCCCGAGCTCGGATCGTAGAACCGCGGCAGGAGGTTGACGAGCGTGGACTTCCCCACTCCACTGGGGCCGACCAGGGCGACCACCTCTCCGGGTGTGACCTCGAGGTTGATGCCGTTGAGCACTTCGGCGCCCCCGGGGTAGGCGAAGGACAGGTCGTGGAAACGAACGCGGCCACGCACCTTGGGCAAGGCGACGGCGTCGGGCGCGTCCGGCACCGTCGCTTCCTGGTCCAGGATCTCGAAAATACGACGGACCGCGGCGATGCCTTGCTGAATCGAGAGATGAATGTTGCCGATCTTGCTGAAGCGCTGGCCGACCCGCTGGGCGATGATGAAGAACGGGGCCAACTCCTCCGCGCTCAGGCGCCCCAGGATCACCTGCCAGCCGGCGAAGGCGATGCCCACCACCATCCCCACCATGCCCATGTACTCGACGAGTGGTCCCAGCAGCGCGAGGATGCGCGCGGACCTGAGATTGGCCTCGACGTTGCTCGCACTGATCTCGGCAAAGCACTCGTCTTCGTAGTCCTCGCGGGCGAAGCTCTGGATGATGCGCACGGAGTGGAGCCGCTCCTGCACCCACGACGCGAGGTGGGCGAGGCGCTGCTGGATGTTGGTCTGGGCGCGGCGCATGCCGCGGCCGGCGCGCGAGATGGTATAGGCCGTGAGCGGCACCAGGATGACCGACAGCAGGGTCAGCCGCCAGCTGATGATCAGCATCCCACCGACGCCGATGACAAAGGTGATGACGGTCGCCACCAGATCGGCAAGCTGGACGCTGATCATGTTCTGCGTCAGCACCACGTCGTTGGTGATGCGGCTCATCGAGTCGCCGACCGCGTGGCGGTCATGGAAGGCAAGCGACAGCCGCAGCAGGCGGCCGTAAACGCGCTCGCGCAGCGTGTACATCACGCGCTGCGCGATGAACTGGCTCATGTACATGGCCCCGAAGAGAGCCACGCAGCGCACGAGATAGGAGACGAGGATGCCCGCACACGCCAGCAGCACCCAGTGCAGCTTGGTGGCGCCGGCGGCGCCCTGCACGCTGCGAACCAGCGGCAGATGCTTGACCAGGGCGGGAACCTGCGAGTTGGCCGCGTCACTGGGAAACAGCACGCCGAAGATCAAGCCTGCGAAGAGGGGAAAGACGCCGACCTCGACCAGGGTGGCGACGGCGATGCAGGCGACGGTGGCTACGACGACCAGC
>Ga0307380_10003376_pt1 | contig 22067 bp, 14 predicted proteins | sample UN3MG_FD_202239 | JGI IMG/M metagenome (GOLD analysis project Ga0307380, IMG submission 202239) | Soil microbial communities from Risofladan, Vaasa, Finland - UN-3 | ecosystem: Environmental > Terrestrial > Soil > Coastal area > Acid sulfate soil | place: Finland: Risofladan, Vaasa | collected... | reverse complement strand
AAGGGACAAAACACAAGTTTCAAGTGCTCAACTGCACTGAAGTTCTGTAGGCTAACGACAAACAACCCGAAAACCTATGCTGCCGAACCTGTAGTACGGGTCGCGGGAGCTACGGTAGGCTGAACGGCAATAGCTAGCATAAACGTTCCAACTGCCGCCCCGACCAACACGGAAGGAGCCAGTTGAAGGACCTTGAGGATCATTCTCATTCCCACTACTATAACTACCATACCAGTCGCTGCACCACTCCCAAACGTTGCCCGCCAGGTCGTACAAACCGAACGGGTTTGCCGGATAACTTCCTGCATCTACTGGATGCCTTAAAGTACTGCAATCCCAATAATTGGCGTTGGCGCAACTTAGCGTCCCGTCATTAGTCCCGTACTCGTACTGTTTCCCGCCGCGGGCCGCGTACTCCCACTCCCCCTCACGCGGCAGGTCAAAGCCGTACTTCAGCGCAAAAGCCTTGGAACCATACCAGGTCACATTCACCACCGGCCAGTTCTCCTTACCCGCCGTCACGCTGAAACTCGTACCGTTGTAACTGATCCAACACTTATTGTTGGAGTCATAAGTATAAGCCAGATCGATATACTGCTGACCGCTGTAATCCCCCTTCGCCCCTGTTACGCTGCTCGTTGTCGCCGTTATCTCCCCGGCAGCCAAAGCCGCGTTTAAATAAGCCGTGTACTGCGAGTTGGTGATCTCCTTCGCGCTCATCTGGAAAGCACTCACCGTCACTTGGTGCACCGGCTGCTCAGAAGAATACATTGTTCCACCCATCTGGAACGTCCCGCCGGGAATAGAAACAAAGGTGATACCCTGCACCACTGTCGTGTCGCCCGAGGTACTGCTGACCGAGGCGGTGAAATTGCCAACTGTCACATTGGCCCCATTCACTTTCACCTGCTGACTCGCTTGGTCGAACGAATAACCGGTTTTGCTTGGAGTTACAGTGTATGTCCCGTTGGTCAGGCCGGACAGGCTGTAATTGCCATTGGAATCAGTCGTAAGGTTGGTGTTCACTCCAGCGCCTGTTACATTTACAGTTACGCCGCTAAATCCGCTGCTGCCCAAAAGGACCCGGCCGCTCAGAGAGTATGTGATCAGTTGAGCCGTGAAATCTGGCAGAGTCACGTTAGCTCCGCTTATTGTCACCTGCCGGCTGGATATGCTGAAAGAGTAGCCGCTCTTACTTGGCGTTACGGTATAGGTGCCATTGCCCATGCCGGAGAGGCTATAGTTTCCGTTTGAATCAGTAGTTAGATTGGTGTTGACTCCAGTGCCGGTTACATTTACAGTTACTCCGCTAAAACCGCTACTGCCCAAGAGAACCCGTCCGCTGAGGGAATAAGTGGAAATAACCTGTATAAATTGTATTTCACCGCCAGTATCAACAGGATAAAACTTCAATTCTGCATTACCCCATTTTGTCTGTTTTTTATAATTCTCTTCCAAACCATCTATGGCCTCTTTGAGAGTGCTGCCATCTTCCATTGCAGCTACAAATTTTTCCCCCGCGATCACACTTAATGACTGGGTATCAGTCCAGCCGGCATATGTTGCCGCACCTTTCGCAGTAAAAGCTTTAGCCATTGATTCATTTTTCAGTCCCTGACATGCGGCGCAATATATGAATGCTCCATTGAAATCACTTGCTGTATAGTTATTTTCTATTGCCAAGTTGGAAATCGAGAAAAAAATCTTTGAAGTATTTTTCCGTTCTTCACCTGATCCCCACTCGACTGTGGCCAAGGAAACTCTTTTGTTCCTCAAATCATCACCATATTTAGCACGTATTTCTTTGCTGTTTGACCAGTCGTCCGGAACTTCTTCCCCTGTCTGGATGTGGAAAAAATCCTCTTCATAGGCTCCACCATGTCCAAGCAAGAAATAGAATCCAGCGCCTTTTAGATTTGTTTTGAAAAAATCGACACTGGCCTTTTGACCATAAACCGTATCCACATCATAACCATATTGTTTCAGCTTTGATTTAATCGAGCTGAACTTAGTTTTTGTATATGAAAATCCAGGATCTTCATATACTGCATTGATCAGAATTGCCTTTTTGTTTTGAATAACTTCTAAAGGCTCTAAGGGTAATTCAAAACTACTAAGCAATGCAGTTGCATCAACTTCTTGAAGAGGATCAAACATCCATACATGCATTATATTGTTCTTGTCTTCCACAAAAATGGAGCTATTAGTATAGGTTACTTCTTTAACCCCTTCAACATCTCTTAAAGATTCTGCTGTCTCATGGATTTTTGTCGAATCCCCTTCCTCGATAACAGCAGTATTGATTATCTCGTTGACAGTCGAATTTATCTGTTGCGTTTCAGTTGCCATCTCTTTACTAATCGTGTAAGAAATGTATACGCTGTTCGTAGTATCTGAGAACACTACAAGTTTCAGCTCGCCCCCGGCAAATCCCGCGGGTACAATAATCTTGATATAAGACCTGCTGAACTCCAGAAGCCCTACTTGCCTATCGCTCAAAATAGCTTTTACATCCTGCTCGGTGATATTTTCGCCGAAATTCAGGCATTCTATGCCCAAGGTGTCTCCCGAACCGGCGATTGTAGGAGTTACTTCCGATATCGCCGGCCCCCAGTAGATCACGCCCGGCTGCTCGCTTCCAGCCAGTACTTTTAACAGTCCCAGCAGATCAAAAATGTTCACTTTTCCATCAATGTCGACATCAGCTATCTGATTCTGCCGGTCGGTCTGCTGCTGCCCGGCCAGAACCTTCAACAGCTCCAAGAGGTCGAAAATGTTTACCTTGCCGTCCTCGTTAATATCGCCGCGGTAAGTAGAAGCAGCAGCGGCGGGCGCAGTCGGCTGCGAAAAGGCGGGTAAGGACAAACAAATCACAGCCAGGACGAGCAGCAGGAGACAGATAATGGCCTTACGCATAGTGACACCTCCGTCTGTAATGTGGGCGGTAAACAGCTATTATTTTGTATTTGATCCAGCGGAAACTTTACTGCCCGGAAAGATTAATTTTGTAAGAACAACCAGCAGTGTTGTTCATGGTTTTCAGGAAGGAATGATACAACTTTAGAGGAAAAGTAAACAAGCGTCAAGATAAAAATGCAGGAAACGGCAATTGTTTTATCAAAACCGTGCGCGGTTAACGCGTCAGAGCCGGAATAAAAACCGCCATCCTATTCTAGCCAACTTACCACTATCCGGTAGAAACAGCATGAGTGCCGTAATACATGGATATTCTCACGCATTAACTGCACAGGGTTTACTGCCATTTCTGTTTATCAAAATTGGATATTATTAAAAAAGGGCCTGGAGGGATTTCCAAGCCCTTTTACTCTTCACATAATTATCATTGTTCTACGTTATTCCCTGCACCAAAGATTAAGGAACACTGCCGGATTGCCGGGCACTGAGAACATTTTCATGGCTAAGCTTGCACCGGGTAACTGGCTTTTTCTCCCAGAGTGCTCAACAAACATCCATTCTCTTTATAGACTAAGGTGTTGAGAGCCAAATCTTTCGTAAACGGGTTCGGGGTGAGAAGGTACTGCTGTAAATCCCAGGCCATTAAGATGGCCGGCTGTGAGATGCTGGTGTAAGGTTTTATTCCGAGCGAAGATATCATATTGAATCCATAACGTGCGTACTTAGAGCCATTCGATGGATGAACAGCTATGGCAAACCAGTTCCTTTTGGGCTCCTCGGCGCAGCAATCTACGATGACCGAATTATAAAGCTTGCGTTCGATTCCGAACCTGTGTCTCCTGTATTTTCGTCTAATCACAAGCCTTGATAGTTCGCAGATTTCACTGGATAAATTGATTCCACGCTCAGAAAATGTGGAACCAAATCCAGGGAAAAACCGCGAAATGTCTCTCGGCGCTACCCCGAATGATTCACAAGCAGGCAGGGATGATTTCTCATAAGCCGGTGCCTCTGAGCATTCCAGACTGCGATGCCGCAAAATATTCTTTAATTCATTATAATGGGGACCATTATCATTGCTCCGAATGATTCTTAATGTTCCGGCAAGCTCTTTAGTCCCGTTGTGACGAAAAAACGCCCCGAAAATTATAGATCTGGGATCGTATTTATCAAATTCGATCTCCTCAGGAGATTGATTTATGTATCCTATTTCCTGATAAACTTTGTACCGCAGTTTCAAGGCCGAGAGTATCTCTTCCTCGGTCCTGAGTCTCCTGACTTCCAGGTATTCTTCCCAGGGTAAGGGCGTTTTTTCCAAACGGTCTTTTATGAGAAGTGAGGATCGGATATTGGAAAACAAATCCTCTATCCCGAAAGGCTTTCTAAGATTTCCCAATATAATTCCATCAGCTTGCAGTTTGCCGGATTGTGTGACTTTAAATGATGGAAGAATGCTTGAAAGCTCGCCATTGGGAGACAGTGGATAGCTTTCCCCGTCCAGGCTGATTCTGGCTCCCGGCTCCCAGGCCCCTTCAAGAAGTGAAAGTTCCGGTCTCTCCAGTTCCAGCGCTTTGGATAGCTTGGAAGGATCCTCCAAAGCTACGGGGTGAAATCCTTTCCAGGAAAGGGCTTTAACCAGTGCTTTCCTTAAACTTGGATCCGAATCCCACAAAAGAATCTTATCCATAGAAATTTCCCCTGTTAAGTTTTTCTTTAAAGCATATCAATTTAGCCCTAAATCATTAATCGGATTTAAGAACAAATACTTTATATCTTAAGTTTTAACCTCCTTCAGCAAAAATAGAATAACGAATATCAAGATTATTAAAGTTCATCAAATTTTTATTATTAAGCATCTTTAATGTTCGTTGTTGTTGATAAATTATTATCAGGTATACTTCAATAATAATATTTTAAAGAATAAATTCCAAATATTTTTTTAACATTCAATCTAAATAAACAAAATAAGTTATATATTATATATATTATCTAAAAATGATGTTTGTTATATTTGTTATATTGCTAGAATTAAAGACAGGATAAAAAGGACTAATGCTGAATTATTACTTAAGACCGCTTTCATAACCAGAGATATGGCTCGCTAGCGACACTCTGGTCTGTTTCAAGTAAACAGACTGATCAATAAGAAAAGGGTCTAAGATACTTTCAAAAACCCTGAAAGCCTGTCCCTGAATTTCCAAAGGGAAATTCAGGCGCTTTCCGGTCCCTCCGGCTGACAACAACCTTTATGCGACTGGCGAAATTTTTTTAAATCCAATGGGAAAAATATTGACAGGCCATGATATGTTTGTTATATTTAATGTGCATGATATGTATTAGTTGTTTGTTATGTTTCCTTAGGGGAGAACAATGTTAAAAAAATCCAAAGGTGAATTCATCCCTGATCCGCCGCTGACAACTGGAGACATAGCGCGTTACTGCCATACTACAGTGATGCAGGTCAACAGATGGATCAAAAGCGGCGCGCTAAAATCATTCCGAAACCCTGGGGGGCAGTATCGAATTATGAGAGCGGAATTCAGGAGTTTTCTGGAGAGCAACGGGATGCCGATAATAAAGGAGTTTTTTCAGGGAAACCGCGGGAAAAAGATTCTGGTGGCGGATGATGACCGCACAGTAGTCGAGGCAATCAGCTACCTTTTAAAATCTCAGCCCGAGAATTTTGAGGTTGAGATCTCAAGGGACGGGTATGAGACATTGATCAAAGCCGGAGATTTCAAGCCCGACCTGCTGATTCTGGATATCAGAATGCCGAAAATTGACGGGCTGGAGGTCTGCCGCCGTCTGAGACAAAACGCAAGCATAACCCAGGGGATAAAAATACTCGCTATCACCGGGCATTCGGAAGCTTATGACAGGGATCTGGTATTATCGAGCGGCGCTAATGATTATCTTCTCAAGCCTTTCGAAAAAAATACCTTGCTCCATCACGTTGAGGAGCTTATCGGATGAGTCCCGAAAAGTCTAAAATATTTGTAGTGGATGATGACCCTGCTTTTAGCAAGGCGGTCTCCAAGACCCTGAAAGCCAATGGGTATCAAGTGGTCGAGGAATCCAGGATGCTGGTCTTGATCAAATCCATTGTGGAGGAAAATCCGGACCTGATCCTTCTCGATCTATGCATGCCTAAAGCAGGGGGCGTGGAAATAATTAAAACAATGTGGGAAATGAAAATAAACGTACCGATATTGATTATTTCAGGCCAAATCAAAATGGAAGATTTCCGGATTCTGCGCAATTTTGGGGTGACTGAATTCCTGGTCAAACCTTTCACTATGAATGCCCTGCTGGCCAAAGTTAAAGAAGTCCTAAAACCTGATATTCCCGAGTGGGTTTTTAAATCCAATGCTCAAACTGAATAAGTAAGGTTCTGTAAGCGTTAAGCTGTCGAGATGTTCCGGAAAATTTAACAACCGTTATTACCTGGCAAATTCGTGAAAGATAGTGCTTAAAAGAATTGGTCCAAGGTTAAAGGCTATAGGCCAAGTCAAAGGAGACAGGGAAATGAATAAATTGTTAGTCAAGAAATGGCCGGTACTAATTCTGTTTTCGTTTTTCTCATTCTCTATTTCATTTACTAAAGCTGAGGCACGGGAGCTTACAGAGGAGGTCTTTTTCCAGCCTATCGAAAAGGTGATCACAGCCGGCGGCACAGAGCAGAATATCGAGCGCGCACCGGCAACGATCGCGGTCATATCCTCAGAAGAAATAAGAGCCTCCGGTGCTCTGACCATCCCCGAGCTGCTTCGCCTGGTTCCCGGACTCGATGTGATGACTATCAATTCGACATATTCCGAGGTAAATGCGCGGGGACTGAATCAGTTACTCTCCAACAAGCTTCTGTGTCTTGTTGACGGCCGTTCCGCTTATTTCGATTTCTTCGGTGGAGTAATCTGGCAGGTGTTGCCGATCACCCTGGACCAGATCGACAGGATCGAGATCGTGCGCAGCCCCAGCTCGGCCCTTTACGGCGCAAATGCTTTCAGCGGCGTTATCAACATAATCACCAAGAACCCGAGACAGTTGCATGGCAGCCATTTGTCCGTGCAGGGCGGAGAAAACTCGACCCTTTATACTTCCTTCGTTCATGGGAACTGGAAGGGGGACACCGGATACCGGTTGTCTCTCGGCACAAGGCAGACAAACAGTCTCCGCGATTCCGATAAGAGATTTGAGAATCTTGCTCTGGGTAACTTTTCCGTGGAACATCGCTTCAAGAATGACGCCCGGCTTTCGGTGGATGGAGGATTGATCATCGGTTCCATTATGCAGAATGTGCGGCTGGAGGATAACAAGTTCGAGGCCACGACCAGCTATGCCAAAATGAACTTTGACCACAAGTCCTTTAAACTGCAGGCTTTCTGGAATCGGGGTGATGAAACAGGCGAGGCCTTTTTCCCTCCGGGGCCCGATGTGGACATATTGTACAATACTTTTGAGATAGAAGCTCAACACATTCTGAACCTGGGAATAAGGCATACTTTTATCTACGGCACCTCTTACCGCTTCAACACAATCGAATCAAACATAATCGACCGATACCACGAACAGAATTTATTTGCCGGTTACTTTCAGGATGAGTACAGGCCCGTGCCTGAAGTGAGTTTGCTTGCTGGAGGGCGAATAGACCATCACCCGCTGGTGGGAGTAAATTTCAGTCCCAGAGGCAGTATAATATATGCTCCTACCGGCACTCACACCTTTCGCATCTCGGTTGGAAGGGCGTTCCGCAATCCCAGTTTCACTGACTCATATCTCCAGCAGACAATCCCGCCTCCCCCCGGGTATCCCATCGGGGTGGAGCTAGTCGGTGAATCCAATCTTGAATCGGAAAAAATCACTACGTATGAATTGGGTTACACCTGTTTTCCCCATCACTATTTCCGCGGGGAAGTGGATGTTTTTGCATACAAGTTCAAGGATTACATTGGTGCTGGTGCAGTGAATATAGAGAGCGGTATACCGGTCCAGTCTTTCGTGAACCTCGGCAGAGCGACAGCTTACGGTTTTGAATTAACGGCTGATTTAATTCCCGCGCCCTGGATGAAGATCTCCACCAATTACAGCTATCAGAATCTGGACAATAATTATACGGTCCTGAAAGCCCAGGAGCCGCCGAACCACAAAGTAAATTTCAAACTTTTCCTCTCCATGCCTCAAGGTTTAGAGGCCTCGTTCTTAGCAAGCTATGTGGGCACGACCAAATGGGAGATCCCAACCCCTTTGGGAGATTACGTGATCATGGAGACCGAAGCGCACACCATTTGTAATGCCAAGCTGGGATATTTCGTCGAGAGGAACCATTTCGAAATCCATCTTGCGGCCTACAATCTTTTTAACAGGAGGTGCGCGGAATATCCTCTGTCTGAAAAAAGCAAAAGGCGGGTGACTGCAGGGTTCAATTTGTCATTCTAAGCATGGCGGTTCGGGATTTATTTCTGAGAACAAACTGGAACATGGTTAAAAACCCAAAAAAATATTTTACATTCTGGAACCCTTTTCTGGGAATCCTTTGGGCCGGAATCTTGGCTGTCAATAGCGCTGTTTGGGCGCAGCCCGCGCATGTGGTTCTTGTCAGGAGCACTCCCCGGGCGGAATACGAACAGACAGCAGGAGTAATTATTTCTTCACTTGAAAAGAACAATTCCGAGCTGGCAGTCGAGGAGATCAATTTCAATGACGATCCCGGGCAGGAAGATGAGTTCTGGCAGAAAGCACTTGAAAAACGTCCTGAGCTGGTCATTACAATTGGATCGCCGGCTACTAAATCCGCAGTCAAATACGTTCATAATGTCCCCATTATTTTCACAATGGTGCTGGATAATTTAAGCGGTTTAATTTCAACCCCTTCATCCAGTATCAGTGGGGTGACATTGGCAATTCCTGTTCAGGAACAGCTCGAAATAATACGGAACGCCCTGCCTGATATAAAAAGAGTCGGTTTTCTTTACAGCAGTCAGTCTGCCCAGATGTATCAATCCGCGATAAGGGTCGCGGATAAAATGGGCCTGCGGCTTGTAACTTCCGAGATTGCATCCGAAAGGGATGTCCCGGAGGCTTTACGAAGAATAATCCGCGAGGCGGATGTTTTCTGGATGCCTCCGGATGCTATTATCTATGAAAGAAACATCTTGCGATTTATACTCCTGGAATGTTTTCAGAACAATGTGCCGATTATCGCTGTTTCCAAGCATATTGCCGAGGCCGGCACACCTCTGGCACTGGATATCGACTACGAAGACATCGGCAGGCAGACAGCCGAGCTGGTATTGAAAAGCCTGTCGAACCGTTCCTCCGCTAAGCCGGCTATTGAACACCCGCGTAAGGTGTTGCTTTACATAAATGAATGGGTAATCTCAAGACTTGGACTTAAAATCCCCCAGCAAGTCATTGAACAGGCTATACCAGTAAGTGGGAGATAAGCAGATGCAATTGACGACCCTAAAAAAAGCACTGAGCTTGCGGCTTGGCACAAAATCCATTTTAGCTGTGATTCTGCTCTTGAGCACGATCTCAATCACTTTGACCACCTTTTTCGTCTCCAGGCAGAGAAGCGCCCTCACGGATGAGCTGCGCAAACGGGCCTTTTCTCTGGCCAGCAACCTGGCCTTCAACAGCCGATATGCAGTCATTTCCAGAGATTTCAGAACCCTAAAGAACCTTCTTGCAGGTGTGAAAAAAGAGAGCGACATCGAGGAAGTTTTTATTACAGATATGGAAGGGATTATCCTGGCTCATCCAGACACAACCAAAATGGAGCGCAAAATTGAATTCACGTTCGAGTTGGACAGCCTTGCACCAAAGAAATGGATTTCTACGGAGCAAAGCGATATCTGGCGGACTATCGTCCTGATCGAGATTGAAAGGAAACCCGCCAATAATGACGAGATACTCCTCTTTTCCTCCCCGGAAAGTCATGATTCGTCATCGGGAACCGAATCGGAAGCTGCCTACAAGGAAAAACTGGGTTATGCAATACTGGATGTTTCGCTGGAGAGTATGAACAGGGCCCTGGCTGTGGGTACCAAGCGGGCGGTATTGATTACCCTGATAATGGTCGTGTTAGGTGCGCTGGCTGTAATCTGCCTGGTCAGAACCGTGGCTGTCCCGATATACCGTCTCGCCAACGCCACCAAGGCAGTGGCCCAGGGCTATCTTGACCAGAAAGTCCCAATTAAAAGATCGGATGAAATCGGCATCCTCGCGGATTCATTTAACCACATGACACATCAGTTGAAAGTATCACGGGAGAAGATCGAGGCCTGGAACCGGGAACTTGAGGGAAAAGTAGCCGAGCGGACGAAAGAACTGGAGGAAAAACACAATGAGCTGGAAAAAGCTTATCAGGCCCTTAAAACCCTGGACAAGGCAAAGGATGATTTCCTGTCACTGGTTTCCCATGAGCTCCGGACGCCTTTAAGTTCGGTTCTCCTTTATTCGGAAATGTTATTGGACGGAATCGCGGATTCCGAGGAATCCCAAACCGAATTCCTTACTACTATCGTGGACAACTGCAAGCGGTTAAGCAGACTGATCAATGATGTGCTGGATCTTTCAAAAATTGAAGCCGGAAGAATGTCGTTCAAACTTGAAAAATTGGACTTTAAGGAATTAGTGGCTGATACTCTGACAAGTATTCGGCCGAAAATCGAGAGCAAAAAAATTCATTTCGACTTCACAAATATTGACGGAAAATGCCATTTATGGGGTGATCGGGACAAGGTGATCCAGGTACTGACAAATATCATCTCGAATGCTGTAAAATTTACCTTGGATGAAGGTAGAATCACTGTTTCGCTGACCGGTTACGGCAAGATGGGTAAAGTGGCAGTCGAGGATACTGGAAAAGGAATTAAGAGAGAAGATATTCCCAAAGTGTTTGACAGGTTCAGCCAGCTGGAAAGTATTGATAATCACTCCGAGGGTACCGGCCTGGGCATGACTATTTCAAAATCCGTCATCGAACGGCTTGGAGGGGAGATTTGGATTGAAAGCGAGTTTGGACGAGGTACCTCGGTGTTCTTTACTTTACCCCAAGCAGCCAGGGTTTACAAGGAAATCCAAAACCAGCCGATAGAATATGGTTCTCAATCAAAATAAAATATTGATTGTCGATGATGAAAAAGCTCTGCGTCTAGGTTTGTCTCGATGTCTTCAAAATGCCGGATTCGAGACTCTGGTGGCCGAGTGCGGTGCTGAGGCTCTTTGCCTGATGGATCTTCATCAGCCCGCGTTGATAATTCTCGATGTGATGATGCGCGGGCTGTCGGGCCTGGAAGTTTGCCGGACCTTAAGAAAAAAACCCGAAACCAGCGCAGTGAAAATCGTCTTCCTCTCCGCTAAAGGACAGCTCAGAGATAAAGTCGAGGGGCTGGAGGCCGGGGGTGACTATTATATTACCAAACCTTTTGACTACAGGGAACTGATAACAATTATCAAAGAGCTTTTAGAGGCCGTTGAATGAATGCTGAAATACTAAAGTCAAATTCAGCCGCCGGGATGCTGGATCCTCTGCTGGACTGGAACGGAAATCTCACCTCCAAGGTGCTGGTTGCCGATGACGAGGTGGCAATCCGCAAAGGACTCGCCTTTCTTCTCCGCAAGGAAGGATATGAGCCTTTGGAGGCTGAAAACGGCCTGAAAGCGCTCAAGCTGGTCTTGTCCAAAAAACCTGATCTGATTCTGCTTGATCTGATGATGCCTGAGTTGAATGGTCTGGAAGTATGCACTCTGCTGAAAAGTCGCGAGGACACCCGGTTAATACCTGTAGTAATGATCACCGCTGTGCACAGCCAGGACGAAAAAATCAAAGCGATCAATGCCGGGGCGGATGATTTTCTCAATAAACCGGTTAATATCGCCGAACTCCGGGCACGGGTCAAATCTCTTCTGAGAATGAAACACCTGAACGATCTGCTTGATCGGTCCGATACCGTTATCGCTTCGCTGGCCAATGCAATCGAGGCCAAAGACAAGTACACCGAGGGGCACAATGAGCGAGTGTCCCGTTATGCAGTGACCCTGGCCCAGGCGGCGGGTCTATCCGAAAAAGAACAGGTCATAGTGCGGATGGCGGGGATTCTTCATGATATCGGCAAAATCGGTGTCCCGGACAAGGTGCTCAACAAGCGGGGGCCTCTGGATGATAATGAGTTCAACAAAATCCTTTCCCATCCTAAAAAAGGAGAAACAATTCTCGCCCCCCTGCGCTCGCTCTGTGGGATTCGCGCTGTCGTACTTCATCATCATGAGCGTTTCGACGGGAAAGGCTATCCAATGGGGCTCATGGGCGAACAGATCCCGATCTATGCAAGAATTGTCGCCATTGCCGACAGCTATGACGCGATGACTACAACGAGATCTTACCGTAAGGGACTTCCCAAAGCAGAGGCCATGAGAGAATTGCGGAACAAGGCCGGACAAATGTGGGACCCTGACCTGGTAACAATATTTCTGGATTTGCTGGAAAACGATCACAAAAACTTGACCCTGGCGCAAGAGGAAAATACTGATGGCTGATCTGATACTCTGGAACTCTATCGCCAAGCGCAGACACTCTCCCAGTGATACCTTTCTGGAAAACGGGTTAGGGATGCTGAAAAGCTTCATCGAGAAACAGGGCTTCAAGGTGGAGATTATCGATTGGGCGCGCAGTAATCAATGGGACAAAATGACGCCTGGGACCCTGGCCAGGATCAACCGTTGCATGGCTGCCGTGCTGTGGTCATCCAATGGCTCAGGAAAGCGCAGGGGAAAAACAATCTCACGCCTGGTCAGTCCCTTGTTTTTACTGAGCCAGGGAGTCATGTCGAATGTTCAAAAGCGGCTGCAGGAAAGAATGATCCGGGAACTGGCCAGATATATCCACGATTCGGGATGCCAGGTTCTGGGGATAAAATCCTGGTACGGCGAGGCATTTCCGGCTGCGAAATACCTGGCCCGGTGCGTACGGAAGCTTGCCCCGGAGGTTCTGATTGTGGTGGGAGGCCCCCACGCCTCGATCTATCGTGATGCTGTCCTGGAAGATAGTGTTTTTGATGTTGCTGTGGTCGGCGAAGGAGAACGGGCTCTTTCCGCTATTCTCGCCTTGGCCCGGCAAACAAAAACCCGGGAGAAGCTGTTGCAAGAAATTGCCTGGATGGTTTCGCTGGGACAGTTGAAAAATGTTATCTTTCGAAACAACCGCGGGATCGGAATATCCGCTCGAGAACAAGCCGATGCGAACAGTAAAGTGGTCCCTTGTTACGACCTGCTCGAGGGTAAGACCCTGATTCACGTAGTAGTTGATTCGCTGGGCTGCCCGTGGGGGAAATGCAATTTCTGCTCGCATTCATGCATTTATCAAAAACACTCTCTTCGGAAAGCGCAGTCCGTGGTGGATGAGATCGGAGAGATGGTTTCCCGGGGGATCGGGATCTTCCGCTTTGCGGGATCGAGTACGGCCCTGGCTCATGCTTGCGATATCGCCGCCTTGCTCGACAAAAGCGGACTCCGGGTTCTTTTCTCCATGTTCGCGCGCGCTGAACCCGGGGCTTCAGAGGACATAGTCTATTCACGACTCGTCGATTCTTACGGGCAGCTTTTACGTTCAGGGCTGCGCGCCGTTTTTATCGGCGCCGAATCCGGGATTGACTTGATCAACTATTTAGTGATGAACAAGGGACTCGCCCTTGGAGATATTACAGCCACGGTCAGGGCAATGCGCGAGGCTTCCCAAAAGGAGCGGCTGCCCCTTGATATCGGGCTCTCATTGATTTATCCGGCTCCGACTGTGTGTGATATAACTTTGGAACAGCTTAAAATCGAGAATATCAAACTGATCGAGCAGACTGGACCGGATTCGGTTTTAGTCAGCCCGCCGGCTCCTTTCCCGGGCACGGCCTGGTTCAAAGAAAAGGACCGATTCGGATTTGAACTGGGTGAAAGATTTGTCCAAGAGATTCTGGAATACGAGTATGCGCTTTACAAGCCTCCCTCTCTCTGGCCTGAAATAGATTTGAAACTCAAAGGGATGAGCTTACGGGAGATACTTGAAGAATGCCAGGACTTAAGGGGACTGCTTGAGGAAAAAGGGTTCGTTACGGAGGTGACGGACGAGCATTTTTTAATGATGCGGGCCGCAGGTTATCTGGGAAAAGAGGGGGCGGTCACTTTTAAGAACCAGGCGCTGCTTTCTCTCATATCCTGTGATTACCGGTGGATGAATCGGGTTCAGGAACGAGTCAACCAGGCAAGCCTGGCGCAGGCCTTAATCAACAAGAGATGATCATGGCTAAAGAACATCTGAAAAGTAACCGTTTCAATGGTCTGGCCCCGGATATACACGAGGAGATGGAAGACCTGTTTTTAAACAACGGGATTCCCAGTACTAAGAAAATTTGCTATGAAGTGATCGAGGACTTCAGGGAGATTAAAGCCAGCTTGCATTTACGCTATTTAGCTTTCCGGTATGTCAATTTCATAGAAGAAAACGAGGACCGCCTGGACATAAACTCTTATGACAAATATTCCACATTCCTGGGAGCGTACAATGTGACCGGGGGACAGAAAATTCTGGTGGGGACGTTTCGAATTATAAACGGAGATAAAGAAGGAGCGGCCTTTTCGTATATCGAGGAGTTGATTCGTACTGCCCGGGACCCCAAAATCAGAGCGCTGGGTAAAAGAACGAAACTCTTCCCCATTTTAGAATCTTTCAATCTTCCCGATTCCTATTTTAGTTGTTTCGATAAATCGAAACCTGAGGAGAATTCGATACATCCATACGAGCTTTCCCGGCTCGCCATCCGTCCCGACTATTGGATGTACAATAACTATATCGGACTGTACTATCTCCTGATTCAGTATAGCTGGATGCACGAGCCGCCGCTCAAGGATTTTCTGATAGCCGTGCATCCACGCGCCCGGAGAAGATATGAAAAGTTGGGCTTTAAAGTCATCCCTGGTACAGGGCAGGTACTTTACAAACATATCAATCAGCTTGCCATTGCCATGACTATCGATCTGGAAAAATATCTTCAGGAAGCTTGCTGGTACAGAAAGCCATGTGAAACGCTCTTCCCCGATTTCAAAAAAAAAGGCTATTTTGCCCGCATGTTAAACAAGCAACTGCCAGACAGCTCTTTTTATGAGGAAAATAATTGATATTTCCCCATTTAACCCGGGTCTGACAGCCGGAATATGAGAGAACATTTTTGCCGCTTACTGGATCATCAACGATCCTCGTGTCTTATAAACTCCGGTGGGAAATAAGAAATGAAAAGATTGCCGGAAACAGGGGCCATGGATTTGCCCGAAGAGGTCGTCTCTTACGACACTTTGTCAAAAAATTTTCTCGGATTGGTGGAGAAGAAATTCGTCCGCCGCGCCTCCGACCTGCTGTCCAAAACCGAGCACCTGAACAGTCCGCTGATCCTGGATGCAGGAACAGGCACAGCCAACATCCCGCTGCGTTTTATTCACGATTTGTCGCCAGGGCGCTTCGTGGCCCTGGATCTGTCGTTGAACATGCTTAAAAAAGCCAGATCGAATGTCAGGGATAAAGGCCTTCAGGAACGTATATTTCTGGTTTGCGCCGATGCCGAAAAACTCCCTTTCAGGAACGACTCCTTCGATCTGGTGTACAGCCACTCGACCATCCATCACCTTCCCGACCCACTGCAGGCTGTCAGCGAGATGATTCGGGTAACCAAAAGAGACTCCCACTTTATAATCCGGGATCTCAGGCGTCCGCCAGCATTGTTGCTTGAGTGCTATGTTCGCATTTTCGGTTTTAGGTACGACCGCTTGATGAAAAAGATGTACCGCGACTCCCTGCGCGCCGGCTACACGTATCAAGAAATGAAAAAGCTGGCAAAAGAGTCCGAGAACGCGGTTACCAAGGCCCGGAGGTTCTTTGTCACCCATGTCGGCCTGGAAGGGCTCAAATGTGATTCAGAGATAATGCCGGAAGAAGAACCTGAGAGGATACTTGCCCGGACGAATAATTATCAATGATTTCCATGGTTGCGCAGGGGCGACCGGCCGGTCGCCCGTACATTGCCATTGGTTCCCGATTGCCGTAGGGGCGGGTTTTAAACCCGCCCGTACAATAATATGCCCATAATTCCTTGCCATCCGTGGTTCCGAAACACGATTGCCACATGGGAAACACGGATTACGCAGATAAAAACCTGATTTCACGAATACCCTTCCCCCTCACGGGAAGGGCGGCGGGGAACCGTGGTATCCGTGAAACATCCGTGACATTCGTGATTCAAGCTCACACGACAGGGACCGTCAGAGAACGGCCCGGACAAGGTATTTTCGCACCGCTTGATAAAAAGAAAAAGCCGGACTTTCAGCCGCCGTTTAAAGCAGCTTACCAGCCCGGCTTTTTCCTTGAACTATTCGGGTTTTTTGTTAAACCCGGGAGACGAGTTTGAACTTCCTGTGCTCTCTCCGGGAGTCTCCACTGTTAAGAAACAGTAGCTGTACACCAGGATTCTGGCATTGTGAAGTTTTGGCAAAAATACTACCAACGCACTACCCGAAAACCTATGTTGTTGTTCCCAATGAAGTCCAGAGCTGTTCTTTCTATCCTCTCCCCTAGAAGGTATTTCTGTTTTCTGGGAAACTTGTCCAGCTTCGGAATAAGCCAGAGCAGCATATCAAAAGTCTTTTGAATAATAGGCAGTTCTTCGCTCATTTACCACTAATTTTCAAAATTTGCGGCGACCAGGGGCTTCGCCCCTGGACCCCATTTCAAGTTACAAAAAACAAAAATCAAGTACTCAAAAACGGAAGTTCTGGCAAAACACTACCAACACACTACCCTAAAACCTAGGCTGAAGTAGTACCTGTCGGCCGGGTCGTAGTCGGTGCGAAAGGCTGAACGGCAGAGGTAAGCATCGTAGCTCCGACTGCCGCCGCGGATAACACGGGTAGAGCCGGACGACGGCCCTTGAGGATTATTCTCATTCTCGCTACTATAGCTGCCATACCAGTCATTGCACCATTCCCAGACATTCCCGTGCATGTCATACAAACCAAATGCGTTTGCCAGCTTGCCGCCCACTGCATGAGTCGTATTCCCGCTGTTGTAATCATACCACCCGGCGCGGTCAAGATCGCTCTCCGTGTTACCTGTATAATACTCCGTGCTTGTTCCAGCCCGGCAGGCATACTCCCACTCGGCCTCTGTGGGCAGGCGGTAGCCGTTCTTGGTAAAATCGCAGGACCAGGTGCTCAGGTTGTAACAAGGCTGGAGCCCTGCGGATTCGCTGAGCTTGTTGCAGAATGTTACCGCATCATACCAGGAGACTTGCTCTACCGGGCGGTTGTCGTCTCCGGTAAAATAGGAGGGATTGCTCCCCATCACAGCTTGGTACTGCGCCTGGGTAATCTCGTATTTGCTCATCTGGAAAGCGGAGAGGGTCACCGTGTGCACCGGCTGTTCATCGCTCCACCCTGTATTACTTCCCATCTGGAACGTGCCCGCGGGGATGGGGAGCATTTCTATTTCTGTCGAAGGTGTCGGAGTGTTATTAAGAATAAAGTCCGAGGATGCTAAGATATTGTTGTTTTTCTTTGTTGTAAAATACACGCGTGTGGTTGTACCGGCAGTTACATTTTCTTTCACTTGAAATTGACATTTGATAACATTCCCCTCTCCGGGTGTTATTTCGCCGTCATTGCAGAAAAAGACCATTCTCTGGGCTCCATCACTCCGGGGAAAGTCGCTACTATACATCGAGACTGCGCGGTCGACAGTGGATATGGTTTTCAATTCCAAAACATTTGGATCATAGTTTATATCAATTGCCAATACCACAATTCCCGAATTGTTTCTTACGCTTAAAAAAATATCTTGTAGCAACGATGAATTATTAGAAAGACTCCCATTTATATTCCAAACGTATTGCTCCTCGATTGATAATGCATTAATCCGCACATTACCTGTTAATTCTTGTTTCCACATTTGATAAACAGTTAATAGATCCTCTGAGTTGAATTGACCATCAGGAGAAGAAGATATTTCCATGTTATTATCGATGGAAGATACGTCTAGTCCAAGATAATCTAAATAGGTCCTAGTTGCAGCTTCCAATATTAAATATACTAATCGCATTAAATCAGCAATATTTGTTGGTGCATAGGATAATTTTTGTTTACCTCTTCTTGGCGCAACTATATAAAATTTCTTATCTGAATCAAACTTGTTATTCATCTTATCGGTTATGGATAAGAAGTATTCCACTACTGTTCCGAGTTGTTGAGCCGGTATTGTTCCGGTAACACGAACTGTACCGGATAAAGGTGTCGTTGAATTAGTCGGAATTATAACGGTCGTTTCTCCTGATCTTAAAAAAGTACCATTCTGGAAAATAAGATTCGATAATATGGCACGCATCTCGATTCTATCTATTAAATTAGAATTCATTATATCAGCTACAACGTTTTGAGAATTGCTTTCGTCTGGAACCAAAGAGTCCGGAAAGGTCACAAAAGAAATACTGGGAGCCACCAGTGGCAGTACATGCATATCCACAATATTAGACCAGCCCCCACTTCCGCACAAATTATTCGCCTGCAACCGGTAATAATACGTAGTCTCTGAACTCACACTGTGACTGAAACTCTGTGAGTTTCCACTTACTGTCTGGCTCGTCGCCCCGGTGAACGAGCTGTTTGTCGCCTCCTCTATAATGTATGAAGTCGCCCCGCTCACACTGCCCCAGCTCACCGTGTAACTCGATCCTGAACTGACACTACTGCCAGGATCAGTCAATGAAGGTGCCTGTGGCGCAGAATTCACTACCATATCCACAGTATTAGACCACCCGCTGCTGCCAGTTCCACAATTGGTCTTCAACCGGTAATAATATGTGGTTGATAAACTCACACTGTGACTGTAACTCTGGGAGGCGCCGCTCACTGTCTGGCTTGTTGCCCCGGTGAACGAGTTTGTTGTTGCCTCCTCTATAGTGTATGAAGTCGCTCCGCTTATAATGACCCAGCTAACAGTGTATGAAGCACCTGAGCAGACACTCATTCCAGGATCGTTCAACGCCGGTGTTGTACATGGGTTGACAATCATGTCCCCTGTATTCGACCAGCCCCCGCTACCGGTGCTGTAATTCGCCCTCACCCGGTAATAATAAGTAATCGTGGAACTCACAGTATGGCTGTACTGCCGGGAGGTGCCGGTCACTGTTTGACTGGTTGCTCCACTGAAATTGCTGTTCGTGGCCTCCTCAATAGTATATGAACTAACCCCGCTTAAGCTGCCCCAGCTCACCGTGTAACTAGTCCCGGAATTGACGCTTGTTCCCGGATCAGTTACCACCGGCACTCCAAAAGGATTGACCGCCATGTCCACTGTGTTCGACCAATCACTGCTGCTCGTTCCAGTATTAGCCCTGACCTGGTAATAATAGGTGGTCGCGGAGCTCACAGTATCGCTGTAAACTCTCGCTGTGTCGCTTAAGGTAACCGTGGCGGCCCCGGTAAAAGTGTTGCTGGTCGCCTTTTCGAGAGTATAAGAGGTCGCTCCGCTGACCCTGGTCCAGCTCACAGTGTAAGGTACGCCGGATAAGACGCTCGTACCGGGATCACTGAGGACCGGCGCGGCCAGGGTCACGGTCACTGATTGGCTGGTGCTCCAGGCGCCGGCCACATTGCGGCTGTTCGTGGCCTGAACGCGGTAATAATACGTCCCTGGAGCTTTGCCTGAAACATTAACATATGTAATATTACCGGGGTAAGTCGCACTGCTCGCACCAGAAAATCCTGAATTAGTGGCTTCCTGCAATATATAGCCCTCCGCCCCGCTAACGCTGCTCCAGCTCACCCGGTAACTGCCGTTAGTGCTGGGACTGGGACTGATCCCGGTTATCCGCGGCACAAAGCCCGTTGTCCAGGCGCTCTCGCTTAATGATATAGTTTTTGTCTGGCCGGCCACTATATCAACTCCCGTGGCCATGACAAACCGCTCGACCGCGCCGGCGCTGTTCCTTCCAATGCAAAGCACTGTCAAGCCGCTCTGGGCTTTGACCTCGATCGTGGCATCGAAAAAGCTGTCCTGGGGAGTAAATGTATTCGGATTTATGGTGATCTCTCCGCCGCTCGCATCCAGCACTCTCACGAGCATAGAGCTAACAGCGGACAACTGCGCGGACGGTTCAACTTTTGATTTTTCCACGGCGACGGACAGGGAATCCACCTTCTGTGTGCTCGTGGAGACATTCTGGGAATCCTTTACCAGCATTATCACGAGCCGCCCGGTCCCGGCGTCGCTCTCTACCCCAGTGGGCAGGCGGTCCCGGTCGCAATTTACAATCAGGGCTGCCAGAACACACGACAGTATGATTGTCTTCAGGCTTTTCATTTCCAGCTCCGTTCAATTGGCCGGCAGGTGGATCGTAAAGCTCCCGGTTGTAGGCGTTGGAGTACTGGAACCGCTATCGCCGCCGCCTCCTCCAGCAGCCGCTGCGGCAATCCCGCCGCCTGCAGCAGCCACGATCAGCCAGATCCACCACTTGCTCTTTTTCTTCCCGGCAGTGGCCTGAGTTGGAGCAACGGGAGCCGGCGCGCTCACCTGCAAGTCCACCAGGTACCCCTGCTCTACCGGGGCGGCGCTTTCTGTTACCACGAGCTGTGCGGAGTCGTCATTGACTGAGACCACCCGCGCCAGGGCCACTTCAAGCCGGACCGTGCGCTCGGCCACGCTCTGCATGTAGTAAACCACGCCCTCGTTTCCAGGCTTCAGGCCCCGCAGCGCGCCCTGGTCAATTGTCAGCCGGTTGCCGGACACCGCAGTCACCTGGGCGGTAAGTACCTGCTGGGAGCAGAGCTTGAGTGAAGCACCCTCAAGGATCAGCAGGATACAGAGGCTAAGGCAGATTAACCGTTTCATTCAATTCTCCGGTTATTTGGGGATAGGCTCTATCTGGCGATAAACAGGAAGCTGCTTCCCGGGTGGTTTTCCCCGAACCACATCAGGAACGGGGTGGGGTCAATCCGGTCCATGTAAGTGGATTTGAGTTCTTCAACGGTCAGTATCCTGTCCCTGCCGCCGTAATTGCGCAAGCCTTCCAGGAACCTGTACATGAATCGGCTTCTCTCGGGGACTTTCACCTTGCCGCCGGAGCTGAGCAGCATCCGGCTCTTGAACTCGAGCTTGCGCAGGATGAACTCTTCCCTGGGCAGCTCGGCAGAGGCTTCCTCCTCGCCCCTCATGGCCAGGACCTCGTTAAAAGTCCCGGCGAAACAGGCGTCGATGACCACCAGAATATGCTCGCAGGGCAGGTTATTGAGGATGTTGTTGAGCTCGGGGTAGTTGATATAGGTGTTCATTATCGGGTCATCCTTGGGCAGCTTGCCGTCCCGGGGCATGAAATACCCGGTCTTGGAGTCCTCGTCGAAATAGCCGTGGCCGGACAGCACGATCATCAGCTCATCGTTCCTGGAAAATGTCTTATCGCGGTAGCCGCGTACTATGGTCAGCAGCGTGGCCTTGTCCGGGTTGACCAGAGTCTCGACCTGGAAACCGTAGGATCTCTCCAGGTCACGGCCCAGCTCCTGGACCTCGCTCACCGGGAAACGCAGGTCCGGCCAGTACTGGTAGTCGTCGATCCCGATCAGGAGGGCGTAACAGCTCATATCGAGCGAGGCCAGGAAATCCGGTTTTCGCTGGCTGGTAACCGGTTGTTCGAGCTGACTGCTGTTTCCGGCGGCATCCATGGCTTGGATTATAATTGTGTTCTCCCCGGTTTCGAGAGGCGCTTCAAGCGAAAAACGAACTGTCTTACCCGGGAAAAGAGCCAGCTCCTCCCGGCTTGGTTCGGCCAGCCCGGCCGCCTTCCCGTTCACGGTCACTGCCTTGACCCCTTTTTCATCCCGGGCCAGGCCAATGACCTCGACTGTTTCCTTGTCCGTGACGATGACAATACCGCGTGGGGCTTCCGGAGAGATCAACATTATTTCGGGAGGGATTTTATCCTGAAGCTCGAGGGCGACTTTCAGAAAGGTGGTCAGTCTTTCATTTACCCTGACACTTTCGGTGAGCGGCTTATATCCTTCGAGACTCAGGATCAGTTTGTGCATTCCAGGCGCAATGTCGCCAATGTAAGCCAGGCCATTGTTGTCTG
>Ga0307380_10003374_pt1 | contig 22073 bp, 15 predicted proteins | sample UN3MG_FD_202239 | JGI IMG/M metagenome (GOLD analysis project Ga0307380, IMG submission 202239) | Soil microbial communities from Risofladan, Vaasa, Finland - UN-3 | ecosystem: Environmental > Terrestrial > Soil > Coastal area > Acid sulfate soil | place: Finland: Risofladan, Vaasa | collected... | reverse complement strand
ACGTGGTTAACATCTCAGAGACAATTTTCCCTAAGTTATCTTTCTTGGCTTCCTCGTTGAGACTCTGAAATTCTATGATTCCAATCTTTACCTTCTCACCTTTTATTATAATTTTTGGTTTTTCAATTTTTGGCGTCCTATCACCCAGACTTAACTTATAGCTGAGCAATTCAGAACCATATCTCCAATCAGGGGTTGATCTTACGATGCGTTTAGCTTCAGGTGAATACCAATATTCTTCTTTCCCTTTCCAACTTGTTTTCGGAATAGATCCACGCCTAATAATTTTGAAGGCTTTAAAGACACCCGCTTTTGTATTGATTGTTTCATATTTATCAACAATATACTCATTTTTAAAATGACGAATACCTTTTCTTGTCCATCCATCAAATTCATCATGCCATTTTTTGCCAACGAATAAAGGAAACTCTAACCTTTTTTCAGGAGGTTTCGGTATTTTTACCACAGATCGTTTTTCAACATTTATCGATACTATACACTGATATTTATTATTATAATATTCATTAAGTGTTATCCCCTTGTCATCCTTAACCTCCTCAACAAAACCTCCATTTGGTTTTGTTTCAATTATTGTCCTGCTGCGGGTAACTATTCCTTTTTTGCTAAATTCCTTTGTTACCCAACTGTCGCCAACCACCATTTTAGGGAAACTGGCAGACACTGTCTCACCAGGCAGGTGAGTCTGCTTCCTTGGTGTGGTTTGACACCCAGAAGTGAAAAATATGAAAATAAAACTTAACAACAAGGCGATAAACGTATAATATTTTTTAATCATCGCACTATCCTCCCTTATGGTTGATCTCTATAATTTACCATGCGTATAGCTTGCCACATACTGCAACAATATAGATTGCAACTAAGTGTTTTATCCCGTCCCACAATAGATATTGACATAGAATAAGATCATTGATCAACATTTTTATGGGTTTACGTTTTACTGTGGGGGATGATGGATAAATATGCTAATCAAAACATCAACAGATGTTTCCTGCATTTGGTTAACTGTGTCATATTACCGTTCGCTGAGTTCACTTTATCTAATCGTAATGTTTTTGCATCTGCAAGGATTAAATATAAGCGATTGTATTCAAATTCTGTCAAAGGGTTCGATTCCGGGCATACTCTTAACAGACAAGAACACACCTTGCACATCTTGCAATGCCTTTCCTATGCAATGCCTTTCACATGCAATGCCTTTCACATTGACACACAAGTAGCTTTATCTTAATGTACCGTGGTTAATAAAAATTTCGTATCACTTTTAGCGTCTGAGATAGTGCGCTGGCTTGAATTGACATTGTATCATATGAAGACCTTTTTTCTTATTGTTGTTATTTCAATAGTTACCTCAAAATTGGTGGTGACGATTCTCTTCCCTGTTTATTCATGCTCTCTCGTATATGCCCAGCCCTCCCCTGTTATCCAAAAATTCCATGGTATGCAGTCACATCAGCAAATCTCCACTTTAAGTGATCCTGATGCAATTCTAAAAAGAGCAGGAGAGATGGTGAAGGATGGAAATTACAAGAAAGCATTATCGATTCTTTTTCCGTTTACTTCAGAACCGATGAAATATCCAGCTATATATTCTGACTACATTGTCATCCTCTTCTGGAACGGTAATGCTGATGAGGCACTAAGCTTATTTGAAAACCTGCCTGCCTCATTCCCCAGTCATGCTTATCTTTTAAGAAATATGGCAAAAGCGTACTACGACAAAAAAGCCTTTTTAAAAGCTGCTTCACTATACAAAAAGGTAGTGAGACAGACACCGTTAGATCAGGAAGCACAGAAGGGTTTAGTGCTTAGCCTTATGCGGGTCGGTGACCTTGAAAGTGCATTCAACGCTAATGACAGATTTTTGAAACAGGTTCCGGATTCATTATCCCTCTTGCTAACCAAGGCTGAAGTTCTGACCAAACAGGGCAAATATCTTGAAGCCCTCGAGCTTTACCGCCTGCTTGCGACACGAAAAGATGTTGAGGTCGAGCAGATCTACACATTACGTGGTGATTTACTCTCCTCCCTCTCCAGTGATGACCAAAAGACTATCCTGAATGATCTTACAAAAGCGGCTCGAGAAGGGAACGAGAAAACACATTTAGACTACATGTTGGTGCTTATACTAACCAGGGATTATATGGGTGCTATACAGGCCTTTGAAACAGCAAACCTTGACTATACTCATTATCCCGATTATCTCCTTTGTTGGATTGCATGGGCCTACTTTAAAACTGGTAAAACAAAAAAAGCTAAAGACTATTATCAAAAAATCATTAACAGAAATCCATCTTATGTCCGGGCAAACATTGGTCTCACCTATTGCCTCTCTGTAGATGGGAAAAGTGATAAGGCCATTCAAGATTTGGAAAAACTACTAGCTGTAGCTCCAGACAATGTGGAAATCAGATTTGCCCGTGCATTTGCCAATGAAAAGGCAAAGAGGTTCTGGTCAGCTATTCAAGAATATGATCGCATTCTCGAATTATCTCCGGGAAATTCTGTTGCCCGCAAACTGAGACTGCGGGTCATGTCGGACATGGGAGCCAGTTCCTATGCCCTCGAACAGGCCCTTAGGGAATTTCCCTCTGACGTTGAGATTTATGACACCATCATGGGTGACATGGCAGTTGACCGCATTCGCTGGGGCGAGTTTAAGGAAGGCATAGATATTCTTTCCCCTTTAGTTGAGAGTAAAAAAACTCTCAGGTACAAGTCTGATTATATCATCGCACTCATCAAAGACAACCAAATGGATAAAGCGGTAGATGTTTACGAGAAGTTGGTTACAGAAGAGATACCGCTTCCACCATGGGTGCTTGAAGAAGTAGCGTGGGCATATCTATACCTTGATCAGCCGTATAAGGCCTTGGCGCTATGTGATGAGGCGTTGAAAACCCAACCACACTCGTTTAACGGTCGAATGGTAAAATTCTATACACTTCAGGAAATAAGAGAATGGAACATGGCCAGACAGGTACTCGATGAACTTGACCAAGAAATACCGCCATTTATAGGTAAAGACAAAAACATACACCCTAACTGGACCAAGCTTGATATCGCTCTTGCGAGAGGCTGGTTTCTTATATACGAGGATAGGTTACGGGAGGCAGAGAGATACTTCGAAGACCTTCATGAAAAGGCGCCGGCCCACACAGTTATACGTAACGGTCTTGCTCATGTGTATCTCTCGCGCGGATGGCCACGCAAGGCCCTCAGGGAGTTTAAGATCATTGAAACCCTTGAATCCGAATTTTTTAAGGCCCAAACTGGAAAGATAATGGGGCTTAATGAGCTTGCGTTTAAGGAGAAGGCCAGAGAGGAGGCAAAAAATCTACTATCTGCCTATCCCAAAGACAAAGATATACAAAGACTTGTTCGGGGACTTAAAGTTGAAGAAATGCGGGAATTCTCTACAGATGTCATTGTGTCAAGAGAAGATGATGACACTCAAGATATACGCTTTACAACCAACCTTTCTCAGCCCCTTTCCCTCTATACTAAACTCTATACTTTTCTTTTGTGGCAACAGATCCAGTATGAAAATCAGTCGAACCATTTTCGTCGTGTAGGCCTGGGAATCGATCATATCTTAAACAGTTCTTTTGATCTAAGGCAGCAGTTTTCAGTCAACTATGATAATGGAGACGATTTTGGATCTTTCTCACTCATTAATTTTCATCCTGATGATTACTGGAGCTTGAATTTTTCTTACGACTCTTTTACAACCGATATACCCGCGCGTGCCAGCGTTTATGATATTAAGGCTAATAAATTTGATATGGGAATAACATACAGAGAAAGCGAGTGGCGCAGTTATAACCTTTCTCTTTCTCATCTCACATTCTCGGATGGCAATGATAGAGATCAGGCTCTGTTCGGCTATGAGCAGGGTTTGTGGGTGAAAAATGATTGGAAAATGCGTCTCTTTCTCAATTTATATGCATCTCAGAATACCCGTGATGATGCGCCATACTTTAATCCAAAGAGCGATTGGAATCTTTCGGCTACTCATATGACCGAGCATACGGTTTGGCGTATTCTTAATCGATCTTTTACGCACCGCCTTTTTCTCTCTCTGGGCAATTATAACCAGTCCGGATTTTCCAATAATGTAGTTGCCTCCATCCGTTACGAGCAAGAACATGAGTTTTCTGACACACAGGCTTTGCTTTGGGGCACTAATTTAGCTCGAAATGTTTATGATGGTGAATCAGTAAACGGTTTCAGCTTTTATTTAAACTTTAGGTGGCTGTTCTGATGACAAAGAATTTATTTATTATCATTATAACATGTATTATCGTCAGCCTTCCAAACAGTATACTGGCTAAAGGGATGCAGCCAGGCGAGTATCTTGTGGTTTGCTATCACAATGTTCCAATAAAGGCCCACCCAGGTAATTCCTATGGTGTGTCACAAAACATCTTTATTGAACAGATGGAGTACCTGAGAACCCACGGGTACCATCCCGTGTCCTTAGGCGATATCCTGAGTGCCAGAGAGGGCAAGAAAGATCTTCCTGATAACCCCATACTTCTGACCTTCGACGACGCATATATTTCTTACTACAATTTTGTCTTCCCAGTTCTCAAGACTTTTGGCTATCCATCTCTATTAGCAGTGGTCGGTTCTTGGATTGACAACCCTCCAGACGGGCTTCCAGAACCCCTGATGAACTGGGATCAAATTAGAGAAGTTGCTCAAAGTGATCTCGTCGAAATTGCCTCTCATACCTATGACTTGCATAAAGGGATTCGATACAATCCACAAGGGAATGTGGGTCCAGCAGTGAATGTATTCGCCTTCGACCCTGACACAGAAACCTATGAGACAGAAGATGAATACAGGGCCAGGATCGAGTCTGATTTCATAGCGCAAAATGGCTTGTTTACAAGGAAACTTGGTTTCACCCCGCGTGCTGTAGTCTGGCCATATGGAAAGTTTAATCACATAAGCATAGAGACGGCACACAAAGCCGGTTGTCTCTTTACTTTTACACTTGAAGAGGGCATGGCCCATGTGGAGCGCCTTCATGCCATTAACCGGAATCTGATTTTAAATGACACAATGAAGAGCTTTATCAAAAATACCACCGTCCTTTATAAGGAGAAATCCTTGATAAGGGCTGTACAGATCGACCTGGACCTGGTTTATGACCCCAGCTCATATGAAGAAACCGACAAAAAACTTGGCAAACTAATAGACCGTCTCGTGGACATGAAGGTCAATACAGTGTTTCTACAAGCCTTTGCAGATCCAGATGGCTCAGGCAATATACAAAGTGTCTATTTCGCCAACAGGATCTTGCCTGTGAAAGCAGATATCTTCAGCCATGCTGTTCACCAGATGATTATACGAGACATGAAAGTCTATGCGTGGATGCCAACATTGAGTATCGTGCTTCCTGATAAAAAACTTAATGAAAGCCTGAGAGTATCTGAACTTAACGAGGGAAATGTTAGGCCTAGTCGATCCTGGTACAAAAGACTTACACCCTTTAGTCCCACGGTTAGAGATCTTGTTCGAATTATGTACGAGGATTTGGCAGCCCATTCTCAGATACATGGCATTTTATTCCAGGATGATGCATACCTCACAGACACGGAAGACTATCATCCGCTGGCAGTTTCCACCTATAAGGCCGCTTTTAAAGAAGATATGATTCCCGATAATCTCCCGAGGGATCCTGAGCGTGCAATGAACTGGGCAAAGCTTAAGACCGAGACATTGATAAACTTTACAAAAGAGATAATGGAGGGAGTAAGAAAATATCGCCCGGAGGCCAAGTTTGCAAGAAATCTTTATGCACCAGTCCTGACTAACCCTGAATCAGAAATATGGTTTGCTCAGAACTACGAGCTTTCCCTTCAGGAATACGATCAGGTAGTCATTATGGCGTATCCCCAGATGGAGGAAATAAAGCGTCCTTTAGTGTGGCTTAGGGAACTGGTTAACAAGGCAAAGAAATATCCTGAATGGTCAAAAAAGACAGTATTTAAAGTGCAGGCATATAATTGGAGGAGAAATAACTGGATTGAAGACAGCATCCTTCTTAAAGAGATACGAGATATTCTCGCCACAGGGGGTAGGCATATTGCCTATTACCCAGATAATTTCTTATTGGATAAGCCTATGGCAAAAAAGATAAGACGTGAGATGTCAACTTGTACCTATCCATTTATTCAATGAAAGCAACAATGCTCACATTCTTTCAGTTTGTTAATGATTTTGTGTATCTGTACCCCCTCTTGATGAGTTTTGTCTGGGTCATTGGCTCACTCATATTTTACTGGCGTCTGGAGCGGGGGTCCGATAATCTTCCTACCATTAAAGAGTTTCCGTTTTTTTCTGTACTGGTTCCCTGCCATAACGAAGAAGCACAGGTACACAATACAGTAGTTCAGCTTTTAGAACTTGATTACCCGAAATACGAAATCATTGTCATAGATGATGGCAGCACAGACACAACAGCTTCTATAATCCACGAGCTTTCCGAGAAACATGAACAGGTGCGGGCTGCGTATCTAAAGGAAAATCAAGGCAAGGCAGCTGCTTTGAACATTGGTTGCCTGATTGCCAGAGCTGATTTAATCCTCACGATAGATGCCGATGCGCTCTTGGATTCAAAGGCCCTCAAATGGATAGCGTGGCATTTCATCAAATTTCCCAGAGCAGGCGCTGTTACTGGAAATCCACGAGTACTTAATCGAACAACTCTCCTCGCCAAGATCCAAACCGGAGAATATTCTACTATCATCGGCCTCATAAAAAGGACCCAGAGGATACTTGGAAAGGTCTTGACCGTGTCTGGAGCGATAGCTGCCTTCCGCAGACAGGCGCTCGTGTCGGTAGGATTCTTAGACACAGATATGGTCACGGAAGATATAGATATTACCTGGAAGCTTGAGAAGCATTTTTGGGATGTTCGCTATGAGCCTCGTGCTATTTGCTGGATACTTGTGCCTGAAACGCTCAAGGGTCTCTGGAGACAGCGCTTGCGTTGGTCCCAAGGTGGTGTGGAAGTGCTCAGAAAGCATATAGATATCTGGCAAGACTGGAGACAGCGCAGATTATGGCCGATATACGTGGAATATGTGTTCAGCGTAGTCTGGGCATACACTTTCTGGACACTTGTTACCCTTTGGGCCCTAACAGAAATTTTTACCCTTACCTTGCCGGTACGGTTTGCACCTCCCATACCTCCAGCATGGGCTGGGTCGATTCTTGCCCTTACGTGTGTAATCCAGTTTGTGGTCAGCCTATTTGTGGACCATATTTATGAAAAGAGAATGGTACGATACTTATTCTGGGTTATCTGGTATCCCTTTATGTACTGGATGATCAGCTCCCTGACGGTATTAGTAGGTGCCCCCAAAGCACTTCTCAAGAAAAAGGGGACGAGGGCTGTTTGGCAAAGCCCTGATCGTGGGATTTCTAAACCTTAGCTTCATTTATCGATACTATGCCAGAGATCGAGATCATAAATAATACAAAGTTAAAGAGCTTTCTTAGGAATGTTAGCGAGTGGAGCTTTACCACACTTGTGTGGGCTTTGTGGCTATACTTATTTCTCCCACTTTTGAATATAATCCTGTGGTTATTGGGAATACATTTTTTTTATGTGGAAGTAATTGAGAAAGCAGGCTATTTACAATTGCTGAACCTTTTTTACAAAATGGGTTGGAGCATTTTGGTAGTGTTTGCTGTACTCCGTTCCTGGGGTTATTATAATTATCGTAGGTTTGGAAAAAAAGACAGGCGTAAGTTCGTATCTTCTACGACTGCCGAGCAATTGTCTGGACTTTTTAATCTACCGCCTGAGCAGATCGTAGAGTTGCAATCAAAAAAAGAAGTGATATGGCCCCTATAACACAAAATAAGACATGGTAAACACCTATTAACTCTCATATCTATTGCACGTCACCAAACCTCAAACATGTTTGATATGATTTTCATATGTCTATTTTTTAGTTTTTATAGCGCGATAACAATTATACATTCTGATTTCCTTGACAGTCTGATAATAGAGATGTTTACCTAAGGCTGCTCATAGTTGGCAACGTAGAAATCATCAATAATGCCCTCTGCTTTTAAACTCTTACCATACGCCCTGGCGGATTCCTTGGTGGCAAAATGGGAAACCCTGACCTGGTACAAAACCTTTCTTTTCCCTCTCCTTTTTATCCAAAAAGCATCCAATTTTTTCGTTTTTAGATATTTCACATATCTTTCAGCATCTTGTGATTTTAGGTATGCAGCGACCTGTAAAGTGAATGGGTCAGTGACAACAATTTCAGTGGTCTTCTCCTTTTCATAAAGTGCTCTCTTGGTTCTGATAAGATGGCTGGTTGTATTGACCATTAAAGTTATAACCCCGATAGCCAGGACAGTGATCATTGTCCACTCAAGGATGAGCTTTGACCTTCTGGAGCGTTTGATGAGGTTGATCAAATCCCTTGCTCTGCCTATTAGTTCAAAGGCTGCAGAGGTAATGAGATTGAAAAGAGAGCTCCCCATCTGTCTCACCACTTTCCATAGTGTAATTCCAACCTTTAATTGAGCGGAAATTTTTTGCTCTGTCGGTTCCAGACCTGGAGGATTAAAGCCTGCCCGGAGCGTCTTCAATTGCATTTCGTCAAGGCTACCTAATAATTTACGGGCCTGTTGGAATAGGTGTGTGGTTCGTTCTGTCTCATGGGTCCAGTGAACACAAGCTGCAATACCTCTCAAAAGTTTATGTCTTTCACTGCTCAGCCTAAACGCCTGAAGATATATTCTTAGCGCCCATTCATCAGCACGGCCGTCTCTAAGAAAAAGGGTTGCGAGATCTTTAGCAATGTCAACGTCGGTATCGCTCTCTCCCTTTAACCCACCATACTTCTGGCTGGTCAAAACCTGTCGGTACGTTTGAAGAGCAAGGAAATCAGTTCGGCCCTCTGACAGATAAAACCGTGCGAGTAAATGCTGGATAATAGTATTCTCCGGTTGCGCTTCGCCTATTCGGAAGGCAAGCTCATAGTGATCTGTTTTAAGCCCACCATGGCTTTCGACTTGTTGCAACCAGTTCTCCGCTACCTCCTCATCTTCGGGATGAGATTTGAGATAAGCGATTATAAAGGTTTCAGAGGAATGATTTTTATCGGCACGTGCAAGGTAGAAACGAGCGAGGCGAGCAGCAAGTTTTGCGGATTCTTTCCTTTTTACAAGAGGGGAGAGAAGGAAGCTATCCAAAACAGCAGTAGCTTTGTTAAAGGCCTCTTCAGCTCCACGGTATGCACCGACTCTTTCCCAGGTAGTAGCTTCCCTGATCAAACGCTCAATAGCCCTAAGACCTAACCGGTTCGAAAACCACCCAACTGCCATAAAGACCACTATCATGATTGCCAATGCTGGCACAAGAGACCAGTCGAGCCCTATGTGAGGATGAAATACCGGTAAAATCCAAAGACTTATGAGCCATCCCAGGATAACTGTGGCCCAAATACAAAGAGATATGTGTCTCAAGGTATAAAACATAAGGCACCTATAAAAAAGTGATCAAAGATGGGCATGACATTAGCTCTCAGGGCACATTAGGGTGCCCATGAAGGAAATAATATTGTTGAATCATTGAGCGTTTCATCTCTAAGAATATTCTCGTATACTTTTTGACCTTCACGTAATGCTATTCTCACCGGATTGAGCGTTGAATCATTCGCTTTGTATCCAGTAATTGGGCCTACCTTTTCAAATCGTATATCAGAGGGAATGGCAAATTCCCTATGCGGTTCACCGTCTGTTGCCTTGATCATAAAATCAGCCCATATTGGGGTAGCGCCACGGCCTCCGGTAATTCCACTGCCTTGTGTATCCCACAACCCTTCTCCCTTATCGTAGCCCACCCAGACCGATGTGCTCAGTGTTGGAGTAAATCCAGTAAACCACGCATCATAATAACCATCTGTACTACCGGTCTTACCAGCTGCGGGAAGATCAAATCCGAGGCGCCTCACAATAGATCCCGTACCTTCATCCACAACGCCACGCATCATATCCACGACTTGATATACAAAGCTCGCATCGAGAGATCGTTTCCCGCTCACAATATGTTCTTCCAATACCCTGCCGAGGGCATCTTCAACCCTTGAAATCCAAAAGGTCTCATGCCTCACCCCGCCAGTGGCAAAGGTGGCAAAGGAAGAAGCCATCTCCAGAGGACTAACGCCGGATGTCCCCAGCGCAACAGAATAAACTGGCTCTAAATGGCTTTCGATCCCACAACGGCGTGCAGTCCTAATGACTTCCTCGGGACCAGTTTTTTCTACCAGCTGAGCGGCAATAGAGTTGACAGATTTCATAAGTGCCCTTTTCAAGATCATAGGCCCCTCATGTTTCAGCCCAAAATTCCTGGGAGACCAGTCTTTGGCTCCAATTACCGGAATCGTTACAGTCTGGTCAACGAACACAGTCGCAGGATTTATACCCAACTTTTCAAGAGCGGTGTAATAGAGAAAGGGTTTAAAACCTGATCCGGGCAGGCGTTTATTTTCTACTGCACGGTTATATTCCGTCTCAGAATAGTCGCTTCCCCCAATTAAGGCTTTGATAGCCCCAGAGTTTGTTTCAACAGCCACCAGCGCACCCTGTGGACGGACAACCTTCTCACCACTACTCTCATTGGTCTTTGTCTGAACACCCATCATCTTTTCAAGCTCTATCAATCCCTTTTGTAGTGATTTTATCGCTTGGGACTGAAGTTGAGGATCAATTGTTGTGGTAACCTTCAGTCCTCCATGATGGACAACGTTCGGCCCATATCGCTCTTCAAGACTTTTCACGACAATATCGAGAAAATAGCTTCCTGTGCGTGCCCGAGCTGGAAGCTTCTGAAGATTTAATTCAGCATATGAGGCACGATCCGCCATGGCCTGAGTGATGTATCCAACTGCCACCATTCTTAATAAGACAACCCGCTGACGCTTCTTGGCCCGATCATAGTGACTATATGGATTATAGCGTGTCGGCGATTTAGGAAGACCTGCCAACAGTGCGGATTCCGCTAATGTCAATTCCGAGGCCGGCTTACCAAAAAATGTTCTGGCTCCCTGTTCAATTCCATGCGCCCCCACACCAATAGGAATCTGATTAATATATGCTTCGAGGATCTCGCGTTTGCTGTATTGAGATTCGATTTGCAAGGCTACCAGCAATTCACGAAATTTTCTCATATATCTTCGCTTAAAGCTGAAGAAAAGATTCTTGGAAAGTTGTTGCGTGATAGTTGAGGCCCCCTGAACCTGTCCTGGCTTAAAAAGTGTTATCCAGAGAGCTTTTAATGTTCGTAGCTTATCAATGCCATGGTGCTCCCAAAAGCGGTGATCTTCAGTGGCTACAACCGCTTGAATAAAATGCTGTGAGACCCTGCTCAATGGGATAGATTCCCGGCCGCCGATAACCATAATCTTTTCACCTGTAGCTGCATAGATCTCCGTAGGGGGAGTTTCTATGATTCGGATCAATGGTTCAGGCACACGGGGCAAATCTTTCACTGCCACAAAAAACATGCCTATACCAGCAAGAGCTGCAAAGCTCGACAGAGCCAGTGCTACATAGAAAACGATACGTAACATGCGTATAATGATTGCGGTATGCGTCATTATCACATCCAGTCATTTTTACTTTTCACGTTGATATTCGGTTCTAACTCTTTTTCTTCCAGATACGATCGTAGCGCCCACACAGCCCACTCACGGCCCTGTAATAAAATCACCTTACGTCCCGTACCGTCTTCGATTTCAAAGCCGAGTTCAATAAATCCTGACACGGCTTCATCAGAAATACCCACTCTGACTATATGGCCGGGTATACTCAAAAGCATTTCTGGCTGCGAAACCACGCTCCTAAGATCTTCTTGAGGCAAGGATTCCAGTGCTGCAAAAAATCGATCAGCAGAATAGATACGATTTTCAAAGCTTGGTAAATCGTCAAGCGTACCTGCCAGCGCCATCTCAACTCTTTTAATATATTGTATCAAATTTGATTGAATTTCTAATTCTCTCAACACCCGATTGTGAGCATTCAAAAGATATATTTTTAGATTATCACCTGTTTTCTCAAGGTAGGTCCGAACCCAGGATCCATTGCTGAAAAGCCTGAGGATCTCAAAGGGTGAGGCAATTTTTTGAGCTATTGTCTGGGGAAGCGTGAGATATATTTTTCTGAAGTGCTCGGAAGATAGCATAATCCCCTTGTTGGGTAAAATATTTAATGCCATCTGAGTAAATGTGGTGGCTCCGCGGGCCTCACGCTGTAAAAATTGACGGTCAGTGACAATCTGGTCAAGTGTCTGTCGAGCCGTTACAGTTCGATGACCTATTTCCCAAATTGCCCCGGATTCAGGTCGCTTAGAATTTGTTGTAACAAGGTAGGATCCGACTGTTTGCTCAAACCAGTCGAACCTCAGCTCCGATATAAAAACACCGAAAATAAATAGAATCAATACTAAATGCCGTATGGCAAACAGTCTTTTTGCCCATTCTTTGAAATCTCTTGGTTCATACCATTCCATCATGCCTATATTTACGTATAAATTTCTTCTTATCTCAAGTCTGCTCTGCTTTGCCTTATAATGTCAGGATCGCTATATCTTACCTGTAAAAACTAATTTTCTCAAACAAACAACGTGACAATCAAAAAAGGGTCTTTACTAAGACCCTTTACTTACGTGAAATGAACTATTAAAGCGATAGGATTACCTGTAAAGGCAGCTCAGTGCAAAAAATGAAAATTATGTCTCATTATTGAAGGCGTCTCAACATATCCGGATTTTATCGACAATGATCGTTGCAATTCTATCGTTTTCTTACAAGAACTTCATAATCTTTATCCTTTAATTCCTTAACCAGTTTATCGACATTCTCAGTATCCACTTGAACAACTATATCCTTACCTCCTATTTCAGTGGAAGATATCATGTGAAGAGTCAAAATTTTCATACCCTTCCGAGATGTTGCTTTACATATATCCTCAAGCATAGGTTTATCAGTTTTACTCACTACCTCAACGCGTGTACCAGGCATACCAATACCAAGAGTTGGATTGGCGATCTTATAGAAGAAATCATTTGTAGTTACTATACCTATCAATTGTCCATTTCTTTCCACAACTAATAATGAGCCAACCTTTCTATCCTGAGCTATGGCCAGGGCCTCTTCAACGGTCATTTCGGGAGTTACAGTAACGGGATTTTTTTCCATTATTTCTTTTACAGTTGTATTTCCAAGAAGATAGCCAATTTCCCAGACACTGAGAGATGTCGCTTTAGAGGGTGTATATGCCTCTAACCTGTGTTCTGTAACAATACCCACGAGCTTTCCTCTGTCTACTATGGGCAAGCGGCGAATCTTGTGTGCATCCATAATCTTTTTTGCATCTGAGATAGTTGTGTTACTTGGAACATTGACCACATTCATTGTCATTACATCTTTTACGTACATTGCTTACCTCCTTTTCTTTTTGGTTGTTATTTCTTTGCATACACTTATCAAAGTGTTACACGCAATTTTTTCAGTTCGATGTAATTATTTCTTTTTTTATTGACCATGGTACTATAAGCATAAAAGATAATTATTTCAAAATAAAAAGGATCGTGAAGATATTCCTAAAAAGATAATCAATAAGATGGATTTTTATATCAGAAAAATGGATGAGGTTATAGATCTCGCCTGTAAACCTAAGTCCTTCGATTCATAAGTTCTGTTACGAACTTATTTACTCAGGACTTAGTACTGAGTGAGCGATAGCTCTGACCTAACCTTTTAAAATACATAACTGTATTTGTGAATCGAAGTACTAAGGTGAAACAATAGGCTCCCCTTCTCCCTTTAGTAACATTTCACCATATTTATCAATAAAGATATCAAGGTCTTTTTGCCAATGAGGCATAATATTAAGCCCTTCTACCTTTAGCTGCCTGTTCTCAAGAATGGAATTGAGTGGTCGTATTGCAGGCGTGGGATACTCCTCACTGGTACAGGGCAAAACAGGGATTGTAATTTCCATTTTTTCTAAAAAATATTTTGCCCACTCATACTTGCTACAATAACCTTCTGATGTGGCATGATAAACGCCCTCTTTTCTCTTGTCTATCAATACCTTAATTTGCTGGGCCAGCCTATACGACCATGTAGGAGAACCAATCTGATCGTTAACAACATATATAGATTTTTGGTCCTTTTTCATGGCCAATTGAAGTATCTGTTTTAAAAAGCTATCTCCCCTCACACCATAAATCCAACCAGCCCTGATAATAATATAATGTGGAGTATTTTGCTTCACAGCCATTTCGCTCTCCATCTTTGTTAAACCATAACGAGAGAGGGGACTCGTGGGATCATCTTCAAAGTATGGTTGTGGTAGTCTCTTTCGGCCATTGAATATAAGACCTGAAGATATATGAACAATAATTTTGTCATATCTGGCTGCCCCCTGTGCCAAGTTCCTCGGGCCCTCCACATTAACTCTCTCAGCTAACTTTTTCTCTTTTTCGCACTCGTCAACGTTGGTAAAGGCAGCACAATTAAGTATTATATCAGGCGATAATTGATCAATACTCATTATTACCTTGTCCCAACTGGTAATATCCAGCTCTTCTTTGTTTGGGGAAATGATTTCATAGTCATCTTTCAAAACTTCTTTGCACTCACTGCCAAGTTGTCCGCTTGAGCCAGTCAATAGAATCCTCATTCTCGCAATCCTCCAAGTTTATGCTGTTAGAACGTCCTGTTGAAATACACAAAAATAGTATAAAACATGATATCTATCTTGTTCACACGATGTATAATTTCCTGATGAGCTTTAATATGGTTCGCATTTATCCCCTAAAACGTCCCAATTATTACTACTATAATCATCAAAATTGTATTTAAAAGCCCTAAAATATTAAAAAATATCCTACAACCAACTTATCCTGTGCGAATGCTTGTAAGAGGCAAAATGAAATTAACTATAGCATCAAAGTACCTCTCCCCTCCCACAACATATGTATCATTGTGCCCAGCCCCATGTATGGGTAAAAACAACTTTGGCTCTGGGGCTTGTGCAAACAACTTTTTACCCATAGAAAATGGGACAATCTCGTCATTGTCACCATGTATTATTAATTTTGGAATACTCACATTGGCAATTTTACAAATAGTATTGTAATGATGGGGTAAAAAAGGTGAGAAAATGAAAAATGGGGAAATAGTTTTTGCCATATCCTTAATGGATGTAAATGTGCTTTCAATTATCAAACATCTCGCCTTTCTGTGTAAAGCCACCTCTGTGGCTACGGAACCTCCTAATGACCGCCCAAAAATTGCAATCCTCTCCGAAGAAATCTTCTCAATACCTGTGAGATAATCATATGCTGCTATTCCATCAATATATATTCCTTTTTCCGAAGGCCTGCCTGAACTTTTCCCATAACCCCTATAGCTAAATAGAAAGACTGAAATACCTTTTTTTACCAAAAATTTTACATTTTCAATTCTATGAGAAATATTACCGGCATTTCCATGACAAAAGATAAGTACCGGAGACTTCTCAGATAAAGGGAAAAACCAACCGTGTAGTCTTTGACCATCAGGGGTCAGGAATTGAATATCCTTGTAGAATAACTCCCAATTTGATGGGTTATCGTCAAGCTGTCTATCCGGATGAAATATAATACTGTTCTCTATGAAAGGATAAAAAACTATACCGGCTCCTATTACAATAAGCAAAATTGGTAATAGAAAAATATTAGGAATGTTCATTTATCTATCGTGACGAAATGGGTAGGTCGAAATTGTTAACTTAAAAAGTATAGAAAAATTAACATGTTAGATTGAGACCTTTGCATAACTCATATTTCCTTAAAGAGGATGGGCTTTTCTTCAGTTTCCCGATCCAAGGATCGGGACTTAGTCTTTTCAGCAACTTATCTATGAGGGAGTTTTGCCCCCTCCGCATTGCCCCGATAAATCGGGGCCTGCGGTTTCCCCCACTGATAAGTTGCGAAAAGACAGCGCCCTTCGACTCGGCCGAGCTCGTCGCGGGCCACCAGTCACCTCAGAAAAGTCCACCCTCTTCATTGGGGTGACAAAAATTGTCAGGTTTTGCAAAGCTCTAAGATTAATAAAAATAGGAAATCATGTCAAATAGAAGATAAAATAGCGTTTAAGAAGGGCTTGCCTAAGACGGATCAGGAAACACATCATTTTTCAAAGATTTGATAGTATAGCAATCCCGAGAACAAAAATTATGAGCCCACACAAACGGATGTAACTGGTGTTGGCTTTATTGAACCACCAATCCATAAGACGTTTAATCTGGGGCATCGGTCCCATGACCAAGTATAATCCCTTGAGTAAGGCAAGCACACCCAATATAAAAGATAGGAAAAATACCTGTGTACATACAAAGGCACCTATTATCAAAACAATCCCGAAAATAATCGGTACAATAGATAGCGCCCTTACTTTTTCTGTAAAAAAGAGTTTTCTCAAAATCTTCATTGTTCTTTCAGTATAAAGAAGTATAAAGACACCGATAACAATCCACAAAATTGCTACGATATACAGTGCTATATTCATAGTATCCTCCAACGATTACACGGTTTAAAACCATTAACTCTCAGAGATATATTTTGAGTAAACAATATAGATGAAATTCCCCATATGGTCAAGGTAAACTCATTCCCCCTACCCTGCCTCCCATATTGTTAAACATACATGAGAGAAAATGAATTACCTCGCAGTCCCGCTCAGACGGGATCTCCGCTACGCTCCGACAAGCTACGAGGGATAAAAAAAAAGAAAAATTCAGAACGCAGCAAGCTGGTGAAAATCAACCCTTGTCCGCTTCTGGTGGATTGGAATACGAAATGTAAAAGTTAAACTTGAAAAAACTATGCAAAGCAGCTACTAAAAAAGTGTTCATACGATGATTTTATTAGAAATAACGGCCGCCACAAGTGCTGAAATAATTTTCCATCCTTACGATATATGGAATATCATATAATAAAGAACAACCTACACTATTCAGAATAAAAGGGGGTAAAAATGGAAGGGATGAACCTGATAGGTTTTGAGGAAAATAAAACTATACAAGTGCAGAAAGAAAGAGCGAGCGGCAAAAAGAATCCGTTTAATGAGGCATCGTGGCAATCGTCCAACAGAGTCTCTTTAGACCTTACCTATCTTTTTGACACCCCAGGCGATTCCTCATCTATAACACTTGAAGATATTAAAGATATTGCACCACAGGCAATAAAGGCCCATAGGATGTTAAAAAAAGATCAAGGAGATATATATGATGATGGGATACCAATGACCGGCTGGCAAAACCTCCCTGAAGAGATAACCCTCACTCATTTAAAGGAGATAAAATCTGCAGCCCAAAGCCTTAATAACCGAATTGATACATTTGTCTCTTTAGGGATAGGCGGATCATATTTAGGCATCGAGGCTACATGGAAGGCACTGACCCATACCTATTTCAACCAGTTAAGCCGAGATGAAAGAGGTAATGCACCAGAGATTTACTTTCTGGGTCAAAATATGGACCCTGACTATGTAAGAGACACCCTCGATATGCTACGAGGCAAAGTGGTAGGAATAAATGTTATATCGAAATCAGGCACAACAACAGAAACTGCAATTGCCTTTAGAATCCTGCGTAATGTACTGGAGAAAAACTGGGGTCACGATGCCAAAAATTTAATATATGTGACTACTGATGCTACAAGAGGAGCCCTTAAGAATTTATCAAAGGAGAAGGGATATAAAACCTTTCCTATTCCTGATAATATCGGTGGTCGCTTTTCAGTATTGACTGATGTTGGATTGCTGGGGCTTGCTATAGCCAATATTGATATTGATGAGTTCGCCGCAGGATTTAAATATATGAGAAATATCACGATGGCAGACAATTTCTGGGAAAACCCAAGTCTTCTTCATGCAGCAGCTCGCTATGCAGCATGGTTGAAGGGTAAAAAGATAGAGATAGTAGCCACCAATTCAGTACCTTTATATGGCGTAGCCAAGTGGATGGAACAGTTATTTCCAGAAAGTGAAGGACATTCTGGGCATGGTATGTGGGTATCTCCTTCTCTTTACTCGGAAAAGCTGCATGCTAATGGCCAGATGGTTCAACAGGGCGAACGAAATATTTTAGAGACCTTTATTATGTTACAAGAGCATGATAACACAGTTACTATTCCACACGATAAAGATAACATTGATGGATTGAATTATTTAGTCAATAAAGGCCAAGACATGAATAGCATAAACAGAAAGGTAATCGAAGGACCTGCATATGCCCATTATTTAGGTGATGTTCCCAACATGATAATTGAAATACCAAGAAAAAACGCATTTAGCTTGGGTGAAATCTACTATATGATGGAAAGATCTGTAGCCATAAGCGGCTACCTCTTGGGGCACAATCCTTTTATACAACCAGGCGTAGAAGATTATAAAAAAGCAATGTTTGCCCTGCTCGATAAACCTGGCTTCGAGGAAAAAGGAAAAGAGATCAAGGATCAGATCAGCAAGATGAAGAGAATAAGAATATGATACAATGATTAATAGAACCTTAGATATAGGTTGAACTTATAACCCAGGCGTTTGAAAAATCTAAAACTTAGCCTGAAATTTAATGATCACATAATATTATTCCTCTGGAAATATATGCGAGTAAACCGCAATTGAATTGTAGCCATGTTAAAAATAAATTAGAAATTGCACTTGGAGGAACAGCCAGAAATCCAGAGGATGCAGAAGTGTTGGCTAATCTAAGGCTAAAATTTGCCGAAATCCCTATATCTAATGTAATAAAGTTCAAAAAGAACATTAACGAATACTTAAAAGTCAAAGAAAAAACAGACCTTTATTACCTTTGTCATGGGCCGAGAGAGGGACATCCCAATAACATAAATTCTTTGGAGAGAGATTACCTCCCTCACGTATCAGAGATTTTGGAGATTATGCCCATACTCAATATGTCTCTTCTAACCCTTCATCTCTGGGTGGATCGCCGTTTTGTTAAAGCTACGGTAATTGATTTTAAGATTGAACTATTAAAAAAAATCATTGATACGGCCAGAGAAAAAAAGATTATCATTTGTTTAGAAAATTTAAGTGAAAATTGGCATGACCTTAAAATTGCCTTTGATAATCTCCCACTCCTTAACCTCACCTTAGATGTGGGTCATGGGCAGCTTTTAAGGGAAGAAAATACAAGCTTTGATTTTATCAAAAGATATCCAGACAGGATAAAGCACATTCATCTCCACGATAATCTTGGAGGGAACACTCCTGAAAATGATCTACACCTTCCTCCTGGTAGAGGCATTGTTGATTTTAAAAATATCTTCAATTCCCTGAGAAACATTGGCTATAGAGGGACTGCGACCCTGGAGCTTAAACCGGTTGAAATCAAATCTTGTCTTGCATTTATTAAAAAATTATTACGCGCTTAATACATGCTTTTTCATTGCAAATACAACTGGTTCATGGTATTTAATTTTTTGGGCTGTTTTTTTCATTCTAAAGATATCCTCACTTAAGGAAACAAGTCTGGATAGACAATAGAGGATTACAGTTATGCAATCCAATAAAGTTAACCTTTAAATGTTAAGGAGGTATAAGGATGAAAGTTTTTAAGTTGTGTGTTGTTATTTTGGTGTTAGCATTTTTTGCTACTGCAGGTGTTGCTACAGCAGGAACCCTTGACGAAGTTAAGGCACGAGGGGTTCTTAGCGCTGGTGTAAACGGCGGGGTATTTGGATTCAGCATGCCTGATAAAAAAGGTGTGTGGAAAGGCATTGATGTGGATACGGCAAAGGCAGTCGCTGCTGCGATATTCGGTGATGCCAACAAGGCTAAATTTGTTGCCCTTACGGCTGTTCAGCGTTTACCCGCCCTTCAATCAAAAGAGATTGATGTATTGTGCCGTAATACCACACAGACCTTGACTCGCGAAACCGTGAATGGCCTGAATTTCTGCCATGTGAACTACTATGATGGTCAGGGGTTCCTGGTCCCCAAGAAATTGGGCGTGAAGAGTGCCAAGGAACTTGAGGGTGCTACAGTATGCGTTCTGCCAGGAACCACTACAGAGATGAATGTAGCGGACTTTTTCCGGAAGCATAATATGAAGTGGAAGCCGGTGGTGATTGAGCAGGTTGCAGAGCTCTCCAAGGCCTTTTTTGCCGGTCGCTGTGACTGCTATACCTCGGATGCCTCCCAACTGGCATCGCATCGTTCCGTGGCCCCCAATCCTGACGACTATATCCTATTACCTGAGATTATCTCCAAAGAGCCTCTTGCCCCGGTTGTCCGTCACGGGGATGACCAGTGGTATGATATTGTCAACTGGACAGTTATGGCACTCATACAGGCTGAAGAATTCGACATCACTTCAAAAAATGTGGACAGCTTTCTTAAAAGCAATGATCCAGCAATAATGAGATTTTTAGGAGTAACGCCTGGTTTGGGCAAGGCCCTTGGTCTTGATGATAAATGGGCTTACAACATCATCAAACAGGTGGGCAACTACGGCGAAATCTTCGAGCGTAACGTCGGGCCCGATACTCCCCTTAAGCTTGAGCGCGGTTTGAACGACCTGTGGACAAGGGGTGGACTGATGTATTCTGCAGCAATGAGATAATCTTTTCTCCGGGTGCCCCTGTTGAGTCAAGGGGCACCCTCTTGTTTTATCCCTCCTTGGCCAGCACGGTGTCTGATGAGAATAGAAATTCGGCAGGCCTTCGTGTGACCTCATTTTAGAGGTTTAGACAAGAAACCGGGGCTACAAAAGGATACGAAAAATTCATGGAGAAAACACTTCCGGGCAGTGTTCCATTCTGGCTTGATCCAAAAAAGCGGGCCATCATGTTTCAGATTGCCGTGTTTGCTGTGGTGGGGCTGCTGGCATATTATCTTATCTCGAATACCATTATAAACCTTAAAAAACAATCCATAGCCACAGGATTCAGCTTTTTCCATAAGGAATCTTCTTTTGAGATCGGCGAATCCCTCATCTCTTATTCAGCGGCTAACTCATATGGTCGAGCCCTGGTGGTAGGCGCCTTAAATACATTAAAGGTTTCCTTTATCGGGATTATAATCACGCTACTACTGGGAACCATCCTTGGGATAGCCCGCCTTTCCTCTAACTGGCTTGTCTCAAAACTGGCATCTATATATATTGAAGTCATGCAGGATATTCCCATACTCCTGCAATTATTTTTCTGGTACGCCATTTTTTACGAAACCTTTCCCTCTCCCCGGCAGGCCCTATCACCCATAACTGGACTTTTCCTGTGTAACCGCGGGGTGGCCTTTACCGTCCCGGCAGCGCATCCTGCACATAAATATATGCTTTTGGCCCTTTTCGTTGGTTGTGTCGTGGTTTACCTCGTGCGTAGATGGGCGAAGAAGCGACAGGAAAAAACAGGGAAATTTTTCCCGGTCTTTCGTTTCGGCATAGCTATTGTAATTGGGCTCCCATTGATCACCTGGTTGGCATTTGGTGCTCCTATGAAAATGGATATCCCCAAACTTGTCGGGTTTAACTTTAAGGGTGGCATAACAGTAAGCCCTGAGTTTATTGCCATTTTGCTTGGGCTTATCTTATATACTGCCGCGTTCGTGGCTGAAGTGGTGCGGGCAGGCATACAGTCAGTCAGCAAAGGTCAGAGAGAAGCTGCCATGGCAATTGGTCTAAGACCCGCTCCTATTTTAAATTTGGTGATTTTACCCCAGGCCCTCAGGGTCATCATTCCACCGCTGACCAGTCAGATGCTTAACCTGACAAAAAATAGTTCTCTGGCCGTGGCTATCGGATACCCCGACTTTGTTTCAGTGGCCAACACAACCATTAATCAGACAGGACAGGCAGTTGAGGGTGTAGCCCTGATCATGGCATTATATCTTATCTTCAGCCTTTCAACATCGGCCTTTATGAACTGGTACAATAAAAGAGTGGCTCTTGTAGAGAGATAGTGAGACGCATGGAAGAAGCTATCAAAATGACACAGACAGAAG
>Ga0307380_10003373_pt1 | contig 22074 bp, 22 predicted proteins | sample UN3MG_FD_202239 | JGI IMG/M metagenome (GOLD analysis project Ga0307380, IMG submission 202239) | Soil microbial communities from Risofladan, Vaasa, Finland - UN-3 | ecosystem: Environmental > Terrestrial > Soil > Coastal area > Acid sulfate soil | place: Finland: Risofladan, Vaasa | collected... | reverse complement strand
GACCCTGAGGTAGACCAGGATGGTGAGCGCGCAGGCGATGTATATCCAGATGGCGAAGTTGTTGATTAGCTCGATTAGTACAGTCATTGATGTCTTTGAACAAACCTCGCTATTCTACCATACGTCCCAGCCTGCTGTCAAAAAGGGAACGAAGATCGAAGGAGAGAGAACCATATCTTCGTTCCCTTGCTTTCTCCAGTAGAGCCCGCCGCGCTACACTTCTTAGAGTCGCCTGATGATTCCGCTGACCAGCAGGCTGAGCTTGGGCGTCACCTTGCTCCCTGCCTCCAGCACTTCCTGGTGTAACTCCTCCTCCTCGCCGTGCTCCTCCTTCAGAGGGGCATCGGCACCCGGTATGACATTACTGATGTGGGAGAAGCCCAGAACCCTCATCCCCTCGTGTCGGGCCACTATCACCTCGGGCACCGTGGACATGCCTACCGCATCCGCCCCGATGAGTCGCAGGAACCTGACGTCCGCCGGCGTCTCGAAGGTCGGGCCGGCAGCCATGACATAGATCCCCTGCCGCAGCTCGATACCCAATTCCTCTGCCACTGCGAGGGCCAGATCCCTCAGTGACACGTCATAGGCGGACGACATGTCCACAAACCGGGGTCCCAGCCGTTCATCGTTGGGACCGCGCAGGGGATTGAACCCTGCCATGCCCACCAGGTTGATGTGATCAGTGATGAGCATCAGATCGCCAGCTTTGAAGCTCTCCTGCAGCCCCCCGGCAGCGTTGGTCACGATCAGAATCTCCGCACCCAGCCGGTGCAGAACCCGAATGGGGAAGGTGACGCGTTGCAGGGAGTGCCCCTCGTAGAAGTGGACCCTCCCCTGCATGAGAGCCACCTCCCTGCCAGCGAGTTTGCCGGTGACCAGCTCTCCGGCATGGCCCAGAACGCTGGTCGTAGAAAAATGCGGGATCTCTGTGTATGGCAGCGATGATGGCTCCTCGATGTCATCCGCTAACGCCCCAAGACCCGATCCGGTGATAATCATCACCGTCGGCCGGCAGTCCGTGCGGTCACGGATGTAAGAGGCCGTCTCCGCTATCTCCTCCCAACCCAGGATCTCCTCGTTCGCTTCCATGTCCTCGCCTCACTCAGAGCTTCGCCAACAATGCTTTCTTCTTGTCCTGAAACTCCTCGTCGGTGATGACTCCCTTCTTCCGTAGCTCGTCCAGTTCAGCGATAAGCTCGGGTATGTCCCCCCTGGACGGTGCTTCCTCAGACAGAACTCGACCCGCCTTGCCCTCGAAGATGTCGAGCTGGCTCAGACCTTCCTTCTGGTCGAGCATCTCGGTCTTGAATCTGACGGGGTGAGATATGCGTTGAAACAGATTGACTCCTATTTCGCTGGCGGTGAGTATCTGCAGGTCCCCGTAGTTCAGCATCCTTCCCAGCGCAGATTGCTCCAGCACCACGTCGTTGACCTTCTCCAGCGAGGAATCGATGGAGTGTTTGTTGATGATCCCCTCGAGCTGGATCACTCTCCGGTTGGTGATCACGTACTGCTCGTTCCACCAGTTGAGGACGTCGACCATGATCCTCCAGAAGGGAACGACGAGCGCCAGCAACAGCACCAGCGCCAGCCCATCCAATGGGGTCACGGCAACCAACACGACGGTAACCAGCAAAATGAGCAGGGAGACGGCACCCCACAACACGACCTTGGGCGCGATCACCAGCGAGTGCTGTCTCTTTTTGAGGACTATCTTCTCCTTCTGCCCCATCAAGCTTTCCAGATACCCCATTGCTCCAGAACTCCTTCCATTCCCAAGTATTGAACCACCGCGACCGGGCTCGTATGCGAACCTGCTACTTGGCCCGGGGATGTGACTCGTCGTATGCCTTCCTCAGCCGCTCGGTACTAACGTGGGTGTACACCTGAGTGGTGGAGATGCTGGTGTGACCCAGCAGCTTCTGTACATTGATGAGGTCGGCATTGCGATCGAGCATATGCGTAGCGAAGGAGTGCCGCAGCGTGTGAGGTGTTGCGTCTCCCGGCAGACCCGCCTTCGCGACGTATTCCTTGAAGATGAGCCAGAGTCCCTGTCGGGTCAGAGACTTGCCACGCAAGTTCAAGAAAAGGGCCTTCTCGTCTGTATCCTTGACAAAGTGTGCCCTGGCCCTTTCCAGGTACTCGCGCAGTGACTGGACCGCCTGCTGGTGTATCGGAATCACCCTCTCCTTGGAGCCTTTGCCCCAGCAGCGCACGGAGGCCGATGCCAGATTGACGTCATCCACCCTCAGGGATACCACCTCGCTAGCTCTCATGCCTGTAGCGTAGAGAAGTTCCAGCATCGCCTGGTCTCGCAGACCCTTGGGAGAAGAGAGCTTCGCTGGCTCGGCCAGGAGCCTGTCAACCTCGTCTATGGTCATCGGTTTGGGCAGATGCTTCTTGACCTTCAGGGAGTCGAGGGTGGCTGTGGGATCATCTCTGATGAGCCCTTCGGCGACGAGGAAGTGAAAGAAGGACCTGATGGCAGCAACTTTGCGGGCAGAGGTGGCAGCCGCGTACTCCCTGTCACCCTTCAGGTACATGATGTAGGAGATGATGTCGTGCTTCTCGACGCGGCTCCAGAGAACGCCCTCCTCTCCACCATATCGTCTCTGCAGGTACTCCAGGAACTGATTCAAGTCCACGCGATAAGCGGCGATGGTGTTCTCAGAGCATCCCTTCTCAGCGGACAAATGAGTGAGGAACTCGCCTATCCGACTCACTGGCCTCTCTCCCACGGTCCCTTCTTGGTCGGCAATCTACCTTCGGCCATTGTATCACAACTTTCCATAAACCCCAAATGAGGAGGAGAGCTTTGTTGGAGGAAATCGCCCATCAAACCAGAAGAGAGGACAGGAAGCAGTGTGGCCATGGATCTCAGGCTGCTGCGCCGCAGCGAGCCTGGACAGAGTGGATAACTGGCATCACTGCAGGAGAGGTTCGCCATGCACGCCGCCGCCGCCCACGTACCGCCAGTCTGTGCCAGAGGCGACGCAATTCCAGGAGCAGCCATCACAATGTGTCATAGAATGAGCATCGCGTCGCCGAAGCTGTAAAAACGATACTTCTTCTCCATCGCCTCCCGGTATGCCCTGTGCAGCAATTCCTTCCCGGCAAACGCGGAGACCAGAAGCAAGAGCGTTGATCGAGGCAGGTGGAAATTGGTGACCAGGCAATCCACCGTCCGGAATGAGTAGCCCGGGTAGATAAACAGGTCCGTCCTCCCCTCGTACGGCGCAATCGTTTCCGAGCCAGACCCGGCGGCTGCCCGGGCTGCCGTCTCCAGGGCGCGAACCACCGTCGTGCCGGAGGCTACCACCCGCCTCGCAGTGGCTTTCGCTCGATTCACGGTCCTGGCCGTCTCCGCCGACACCAGGCAGTACTCGCTGTGCATCTGATGCTTCTCTGCGTCCTCTTCCCTGATGGGGAGAAAGGTGTCCACCCCGATGTGAAGGGTGAGGAACGCGAACTCGATCCCCTGGGCCTTGAGCGCCTCCATAAGCTGAGGCGTGAAATGCAGTCCTGCCGTCGGCGCTGCCGCTGAACCGTTCCTGTTTGCGTAGACGGTCTGGTATCGCCCAGGATCCCCTAACTGTGTGTGGATGTAGGGTGGCAAAGGGACGACTCCCAGGTGCTCCAGAAGCGGCTCCACTGGCTGGTCGAATCTCACAAGCCGTCCGCCGGATGGAATACGTTCTCCCAACTCCGCTCGGAGAGTCGCTCCTGGCTCCCCCTCATGGGTGCCGACAATCTGCACCTGTCCACCCACCGACACCCGGCGCCCTCTGATCAGGGCCTCCCATAAGGTGTCGTCTCTCTTGACGGTGAGCAACAGCTCGACCTTGCCTCCTGTGGGTACCTTCTGAGCGAAGAGACGGGCCGGGATCACACGGGTGTCGTTGCACACCACCAAGTCCCCAGGCCGCAGGTATTCCCCCAGATGGTGAAAGTGATCGTGGGCGAGACTGCCCTCTTCGCGGCGCACGATCATCAACTGAGCGGCATCCCGGGGTTCCATCGGGGTCTGGGCGATGAGGTGAGAAGGCAATTCGTAGTCGAACTCGGCCGTCTTCACTTTCGCAGCAACCATACCAGGAGGTTCAGTATCAGCGTGGCGACGATGCTGAGCACGACACCCGTCATCAGTGGGAAGTAGCAGGAAACACCTCTCCACCGAAGACTGAAGTCACCAGGGAGACGGCCCGCAAATGGAACCCTGCTGAGCACAAGCAGCACCAATCCCAGGGCCACGAGCACGCCCCCGAAGACCAGAATCATCTTACCCAGTGCGTCCAGCGGGTTCATCCCGGTGCAGCCCACCCCTTCCGACGGTAGACGAACAAGAAGTCATACAGCAAGGGGTCATCCGTCCAAGGTACTTCGAGCCTCTGGTAGATGTCGGAACCTTCCAGAAAAGGCGCCGAGGCGATTATCAAATCCGGCTGCCGCCACATGATGTAGTTGAAATCAAACTTCTCGTGGCCCGGCACCCCCTGTCCCATCTCCTCGACTTGGAGATGCGCAGTGTGCACATCATTCACTCCGAACATGTCCAGGGTACGCAGGCCCGCATAGTACGGGATCTGACCAGCCGCGTCCACACCTATGAAGGTCTCTGCAGGCACATTGTCGCGCAGCCACTTCCCCATCGTCACTCGAGCACGGGTTGCCCTGCCAGCCTGGAAGCGAGACACGAACAACTCGTGCTCCCCACGCCAGGACGACGAAACCAGAAGGGCCAGACACCCCAGCGCCAGACACAGTGCCGCGACGGACTTTAACGAATTCGAGGCGATGGCGGAGCTTGTCAACCGTCCGACCCAACCTTCCACGGTCTCATAGGCTTCCATCAGCCCGGCGGACACCAGGATGTATGCCAGGGGCAGTATGGGCACGAAGAACCGACCCACAGACCAGTCGCCGCCCACATAGACTATGTACGTGAGGTAAATCAGAACGACCGCCAGGAGAGCAGTGAACCACAGAGAGAACCTCCGCTTCAACAGCGGGACTACGGCTGCGAGCGGCAGTAGCCAGCCAAGATGCAGCCTGCCGAAGGTAGCGATGTGCTGCAGTCCCCTCTGGTGCTGGGCTATGCTGTCATGAACGGTGACCTTGGCATAGAACGTATTGGGCAGAAGAAACCCATAGTAGTAGTAGCGCCACAGGAAGTATGGCAGGTAGAGAGCCAGAAATACCCCGGCCCTGGCTACATCTGCGGAAGTGAGGAGCTGCCTGTTCAAGACCAGGCGCGCCAGCACCTGGTGGACCATGACCACAACCAGGACGAGCACTCCCTCTGGTCGGGTCATCGCCGCCAACGCCAGGAGAGCCCCAGAGGCAAGACCCAGCCTGCCCTTCTGCCATTCCCACACATAGCAGGTCAGCGCGGCCAGCACCAGGAAAGCGAACATGGATGTTTCCATGCCGCTCACTGCCCACAGAGCAAACGAACCATCGAGCGCCAGGCCCAAGGTGGCCAGGATAGGTATCACCGGGCTTCGCAGCGACGCCACTCGCGAAAACTCGTACACCAGCCACAGCGTCGCCACGCTGAAGACGACCCCTAGCCCAATGGCGATAGCTGATGGATGCAGACCCAGGCGCATGAGTAGAGCAAGGATGATGGTCCACAAGAAGTTGGTGTAGCCCTCCACTCGCTCTCCTGGGTTGAACACGAGACCATTGCCCGCCAACAGATTGCCAGCATATCTATAGGAGATATACGCATCATCCACTGCATCGGCGCCCAGGTCCCTGTAGTAGAAGGCTTCGTGGGCCAGCAGAACGAGGCAAGCGCCCACCACGAAGATCCAGGGATGTCTCAGGAATCTCGACTGCACAGTCGCCCCCACTCTACTCCTCTGTCAAGGCTGAAGCTTCAGCAGCTATCTTGTGGCCCGAGTATCTCTCCCACTCGCTGTATATGCAGCCACAGTACTGCTGGCGATAGAGGTCGTGTTCACGAGTCAGCCGGCCTCTCTCGGACCAACCCCGCCTGAAGCTCTCGAAATGGAACTCCACCCCATACTCCGCGCCCGCCGCCTCGCCCGTCTCCCGCAGGAGATCCTGATCCTGGTGCGGACTGATCAGCAACGTAGTCGTGAAGGCATCGAAGCCTTCCCCAGCCGCCACCTTCGCCGTTCTGCCAAGCCGCATAGCGTAGCAATGACGGCACCGCTCTGGATGGGCCTCCCTGCCCACCACCGCCCGCAGGAACTCAGACATCTCGTACCCTTCGTCACTCAGCAGAGGCAGTCCCACAGACTCAGCATATGCCTCCATGCTGGCCAGTCTCCTCTGGTGCTCCGTGAAGGGATGTATGTTGGGATTGTACCAGAACCCCGACACTTCATAACCCTGCTCGCGAAGGCGGTTGATCGTGTAGGTGGCGCAGGGCCCGCAGCAGGTGTGCAACAGAATGCTCCTGCCCTCTCCGGCCTTCTGCTGACTCGTGCCTTGTGGGCGAGGGGGCAACTCGACCGCGTAAGGTAACTGGATGGTCAGAGGAACTTCACAGATCAGAGTTGCCTCGCCCTGGGCCAGGAGTTTCCTGGCCTTATGGGAGGAACACGGAGAGAGTTGCCTGCCTTTGCTGTCGAGGACGCGCGCAGTCTTCATCGCGACTGAGGCTGAAATCAGAGCAGCCGGCGCTGCGGCTGCTCTTCGTTGTAGGTAATACCCAGGTGCCCATAGGCCAGCTTGGTGGCTACCCTGCCTCGCGGTGTCCGGTCTATGAAACCGAGCTGCAGCAGGTAGGGTTCGTACACATCCATGATCGTATCCGCTTCCTCACAGATGGAGGCCGCGATTGTGTCGAGACCCACCGGCCCGCCGCCGAACTTCAGTATGATGGTCTCTATGACTCGCCTATCTATGTCATCCAAGCCCAACGAGTCTATTTCCAGCATCCCAAGGGCCTGCCTTGCCACCTCCTCCGTGATCACACCATCCGCGCGGACCTGTGCGTAGTCGCGCACGCGTCTTAGCAAGCGGTTTGCCACCCGCGGGGTTCCCCTGGCACGTCTGGACACCTCCTCCACCCCACCCTCGTCAATCTCCACACCCAGAAGCGAAGCGGTTCTCCTCACTATGCTTCTCATCTCCTCCCGATCGTAGAAATCGAGGCGATGCACCACACCGAAACGGCCTCGCAGAGGCGCGGTGAGGAGAGCGATCCGGGTCGTGGCGCCAACGACCGTGAACCGAGACAGGGGAAGATGAATGGTTTTGGCGCTGGGGCCCTTGCCGATGACGATGTCCAGGGCATAGTCCTCCATCGCAGGGTACAGTCGCTCTTCCACCACGCGGCTCAAACGGTGCACCTCATCTATGAAGAGAATATCCTTCTTGCCCAGATTGGTGATGATTGCAGCCAGGTCGCCAGCTCGCTCCAGAGCCGGCCCGGAGGTGACTGTGATCCTGACCCCCATCTCCCGAGCTATGATGTGGGCAAGGGTGGTCTTCCCCAGCCCTGGAGGACCGTACAGCAATACATGGTCCAGAGCGTCGCCGCGCGCCCTTGCAGCGTCCAGAAGAATGCGGATGTTCTCCTTCGCCTTGGTCTGCCCGATGAACTCCTTTAGGCTGCGCGGGCGCAGGTTCGACTCCTGGACCCTGTCCTCTCCTCTCACCTTTGGAGACACCATCCTCTCGTCAGACATCCTGATCCCCCACAGCAGCCATGCACCATAGTGGATTATAGCAGAGCCTCTCCGATTGGCAAGGCAGCGATGCGCACAACGAAAAGGGGAGCTTTGGCCGCATGAGGAGAGCAACAGGGAGATTTAGAGAGCTCTGGTACGCTCCTGTGCGTTGACATCCCACGAAAAATACGGTATATAGTATAGGCTTAGACATCACACGATGTTGGCAACCCAGTTGCCCGCTGTCCAGATGACGGCGGGCGATTCCGGTTAGCAAGGCTGCATGGGGAGGGATGTCTTGATCGAAGACAGGCGGGAGCAGCTCAGAAACAAGCTCGAAGCCAACCGGGAAGAGACGGTATCCGAGATCGGTCGCATGAAAGCGATGCTCAAGCACGAACTGGATGCCGATCCAGAGGAGGGAGATCCAGATCTGTACGAGCGCGAGAAGACGCTCGCCCTGCTGCGCAATCTGGAAGAGAAGCTATATGACCTCTCCCGCGCTTTGACCATGATGGAGGACGGCACCTACGGCCTGTGCGACATCTGCGGGAAGGAGATACTGGCCGAGCGCCTCGAGGCTCTGCCCTACACCGCATACTGTGTGGCCTGCAAAGCACTGGTAGAGAGAGGTGTGGTCATGGGCCCCACCCAGGAGTTAGCCCGCTGACGCCGGCCAGACTATCCGACCATCCTTCACGTCCCTGAGACCCTGGGGAGTCAATCTCAGCCACGGTAAAGTGGAGAAGGTCAGGAAGCCTACCGTGAACACGGGGCTCTCCAGACCGCATCCCATCTCTCGTAGCACTCCGTTCAGACTCTCTATCTGAGAGGCAAGCCTCTCCAGCGGCTCGAGCGACATCAGTCCACCTATCGGCAACGGTATCTCCGCGCGCACCTCTCCGTCGTGGGCCAGCACTATTCCCCCGCCCAATTCCCGGACACGGCTCAAGGCCAGCACCATATCGGGCTCCCGACAGCCGATGACCAGCGGGCGATGCGGCTCATGCGCAAGACTGGAGGCGAGCCCGCCCACTGGGGCACCAAACCCTGTGAGGAACGCCACCCTGAAACCCGGCAACTCCGTGTTCAAGAGAGCGATCTTGAGCACGTCGCCGTCCACGGGGAGTCCGATGCGGCCATCACGCACGGGTAATGTCACGTCCTCACGCTCAGTGATCGTCTTGTCCGCCGCCCGGATCGCCGGCACCGTGATCGATCCATCGGGAAGTGAACTGTGCACCTCGAAGTCTGAGGGATTGAGCTGACCAGGTATCACGCGGTGAGGTAGCCACGATAGTCGAAGGGCATCCGGCGGCACCGAGAGTTGTTCTCCTATGTACTCGCCATCTCTGGCCACGACCTTCCCGTCCGCGATGACGAGCCTGGGAGTCAAATCCTCCAGATCGTCAACGACCACGATATCGGCCACCCTGCCCGGTGCAATCCCGCCAATCTGAGTGTCCAGCCCCAGGTATCTTGCCGGATTGAGGGTAGCCATCTGAATGGCTGCCACCGGTGCCACCCCTCCATGGATAGCCACTCGCACGAGGCTATCCATGTATCCATGCCGCAGTATTGCCGGAGGATCCATCCAGTCTGGAGTGAGCATCACTCTGCTGGTGTCCACACTGGCCTCGCCGGTGATCAAGTCCAGCAGAGAGTCCAGGTCTCGACGGATGGACCCATGACGCAGCATGACGTGCAGCCCAAGGCGGAGTCGATCTCTCGCCTCCCGGGCGTTGATGGCCTCATGACACGAAGTTATCCCCGCCGCCACCAGGGCGTTCAACCTCTGGAAAGACGCCCCTGTGGTGTGACCCTCGATCCTTTGCTCCAGGCGTTGAGCCAGCTCGAACTTGCCAAGTAGATCATCGTCGGCAGAGATCACCCGCACCCAAGAGGTCACCTCCGAAATGCCCCTCATCTCCGGCCTCGATAACCAGGCCTCCACCTCCTCGCCACTGAGCACTGGCGCTCCCTCCAACTCAGGGATCGGGGGAGTGGCCACGGGAACGCTGAAGTAGAACTTCAAGGGCAAACCCCTGGTCATGGCGACCAGAGCCTCCAGGCCCTGCACTCCCAGGGCACCCACCGCCTCGTGGGGGTCGGCCATCACGGCTGTTGTGCCGGTAGTGAGGAGGTGGGGGGTGAGCGAGAGAGGATTGGCGAAGAAATCCACGTGGGCGTGGGCATCCACAAACCCTGGTAGGAGATAGGACCCTCCGATGTCCATGATTTCGTCGCCCGGCTTCAACTGGCCGTTGGGAGGGCCCACGTAGGCGATGCGCCTCTGGCTAACCGCTACATCCTGACCTTCCAGTATCTCGCCAGAGTACACGTTCACCAGTCTGCCGTCGCGGATGTATAGATCTGTTGGACGCCGGCCCAGCGCCACCTCAATCAATCCCCTTCTGCTCTCCTGGCCGTCCGCCGACTGTGCTCTCATCTCGAAAGCCCCAGCAGCCGGGCAGCGTTGCCTCCCAGTATCTTGGCCTTGCTATCCTCACTCATCTCCAGGCTACGGATGGCAGCGACGTTGCCCTTGATGTCCGTGATAGATGGCCAGTCAGAGCCAAAGATGATCTTGTCGGCATTGCGTTCCAGATTGGGAAAATACTGCGGCAGCCTTTGCGGCGGCAGGCCCGTGATCTCCATATAGACGTGTTCGTGCAGCTGAGCCATGAAGAACGCTGCGTCGTACCAGAAACCTCGACCGCTGTGCGCCATGATCATCGTCAGCGCCGGAAAGTCCACCACCACGTCATCCACATGGAGCGGGTCACCGTACTTCAGTCGCGAGCCCCGAAAGACGGAGGAGCCGGTGTGAATCATCACAGGGACGCCCAAACGCTGAGCCTCGTCGTACAGCGGGTAGAGGCGCGCTTCGTTTACGTAGAAGTGCTGATAGGTTGGGTACAGTTTCAGGCCCCGACAGCCGAGATCGTTCACGCAGTGGCGCAACTCACCCGCCAGATCAGCCGTGACATAGGGGTTTATGTTTGCGAATGGTATGAGTCGATCACTTCCCCGACAGAAGTCAACCACACGCTCGTTCGGGCTGGTTCCCGTGATGAGAGGATTGGTCTCAGCCAGGGCTACGGCATAGTCCACTCCCTGCTCATCGAGATAGTCGAGCATGGCCTCCGGACTGCTGAGCACTTGACGCAGGTGGGCGAGAGTCGCCTCGCCTGCATAGTCTCGCAGCCAGCTCAAGAACCAGTCGCTGTACTCATCGGCAGTGGTCACGTGGAAGTGGAAGTCTACAATTGGTACATTTACATCCATAATCTCACTCTCTCCACACTCTCTCGAAGATCCGCCTCGGTATTCACCTCGAGGATCAGCACGCCGTCGTAGCCTCCATCGACCAGTTTGTCCAGGAGCCCAGCGTAGTCCACCTTGCCTCTGCCCAGTGCCAGGTGATCTCGCGCGCCTGCGCCGCTTGCACCTCCCGGAAAAGCGTCGTGGAGATGAATCTCCCCAATCAACTCCCGGTGATCAGCGAGGAACTCCAGCGGATCACCGCCTTCTACCGCGAGATGCCCGACATCCAGGCAGATTCTCATGCCCCGCTCCTCCACCAGAGGCAGTATCGCCCGCCAGGGGAAGCGCTCGATGTTCTCCACGCAGACTTTCCTGGCTGGAACAAGTTGGCCGATTTGCTCCAGAGTCAGGGCCGCCCGATCAAGCATCTGGTCCAGCAACGTTCGCTTCTCTCCGTCTGGCATCGCCTGAACCGTGGCCATCAAGGAGCTCCAGGTCCCCCACAAGTGAAGCACATACGATTCGACCGCCACTGGCTCCGTCAACTCCACCACCTTGGTTATGCACTCCACGGTGGCTTCACGTACCGGCTCAGCCAAGCTGAGCCCATCCAGCCACAGGAAAGGCAGGTGCACGGTACAGGCGAACCCCAGGTCGTCCTGCAACTGAGCCACCCGCTCGTAGTAGGCTCTGTCGAATACATCGGGGAAGAGAGTAGTGAAGTCACCATTCAGCTCTACCGCCGCCAGATCGAATTCCCCTACCAGCCGCCGAATGGCCTGCAGATGTACACGCCTGGTAGCATCTGGTCCCTCTGCGGCCAGTCCCCAGCCCACGAGAGGGATCAGGGCAGCCCCTATCTTCAATGCTCACCCCCCTCCTTGCTCTCCAGCCATGACGATCTGCCCCGATAGTCTCTCTCGGGATACTTCTCAGCATTCTTCGCCAGCTTGTCCAGCACAGCCGTAGTTACGTCAATCTCAAGGGAGTTGGCGAAGCTCAGCGCGTAGATGATTATGTCCGCAAGTTCTTCCCCAATCATCTCCAGCCTGCCTTCGTCCTCCCTCAGCTCCCAGGCCTCGTCCGGTGCCAACCACTGGAACTGCTCCATGAGCTCCGCGGCCTCCACGGCGATAGCCATGCTCAGGTTCTTGGGAGTGTGGAACCTTTCCCATTGCCGCCTGTCCCGGAATTCCCTGACCCTCTTCTTTAGCTCAGCCAGTGTCGCGTCTGCGTCATTCATCCTACTCGCACCAGTCCGGTTCCGTGTCATCGAAGAGATTGTCCGTGAGGCGCATCTGATCGCTGCCGTCCCGACGCATGACGTAGATCTCTCGAGCATCAAGACCCTCGCCCTGACCAGTGTAGGCTACGCAGGCTATCCACTCACCATCGGGGGACCAACGAGGCTGCTCTGCTCCAGAGGGAAATGCGGTGATGCGCCTCTGTCCGGTCCCATCGGCGTTCATGACATAGATCTGCCGGTTCCCCTCTCTGTTCGACACGAAGGCGATCTCGTTGCCACCGGGTGACCAGGCGGGCTGACCATCCTGCGCCATATCCTCTGTCAAACGGGTAAGACTCCGCCCATCGATCGAAGTGGAGAAGATGTCCCAGTTGCCTCCACTGTTGGCCGCAAAAAGCAACCTCGAACCATCAGGTGCCCAGCTGGGCTGATCGACCAGGAACTCCTCTCGGGTCAACTGGAGCTGCCCGCTTCCATCGGGGCCCATGAGGAATAACTGGCTGGGACCGTAGCGATCTGAGACGAAAGCGATGGACCCCCCATCCGGTGCCCAGCGTGGCCAGCGGTCCCCCCCTAGACTGGCCGTGAGATTCGACTCCCGGCCGGTCTCGAGCTGCAAAAGCCAGACGTCTGAGCCACCGCCGTCCTCAGTCCGACTGAAGAGCAGCCGCCGCTCACTCCCGCAGGACGGTTCACGCCTCTGCCCCGGCCCTCCGGTGATAGCAGCCAACTCATGCCCATCGGTCCGCATCGTGTAGATATCGTATGTCCCTGTGCGGTTACTGGAGAAAACGATGCGCCCAGGAGGCGGAACACCAATGACCACACTGCTCGATTCGGCAACTCCGCCCGAGACATCGAATATCCGGACTCTCAACCGATGCAGTCCCACGGGCTGTGCGCGCCAGGAGTAGACAACGGACCAATCGGTCAGTCCAGCAGGACGGGAACTGGACACAGAGTCGGCAACAACCCCATCGACCAGCAACTCGGACTTGATCAAACCCCGGCCGGAGCTCTCGGCGTGGACAACAAAGACCTCCCCTTCAGCAACCATATGCCCGCTGAGTGGTGATGAGATCCGCACCTGGGATACGCCAGCGCCGAGGAGCACGTAGGCCACGGCAAGGATGCTCGATGCCAGACACGCGAGGACGAGCACGAGGCCCAGGGGAACCAGTGTCCCTATTCCAGGTTGAGGTGTAGGCTTGCCCACGCCGCACCGCCCTGCCTGCGCAACGTCAGGATTATATCCACCCGGTCCCGGAAGCACAATCGCAGAGATCCTCGATCAAGACCTCTGCGATCGTGAGTACGGTCTGTGTTCGTAATCAGGTTACTATCCGTCGAACGTTATCCCATCAACGTTGAGAAGGACCTCCCTGCCTGCCGTGGGCCACTTCTTCCAGAGTCTGATGAAGAGTGTCAGGCTGCTGGATTCGGCCTTGACGTTCATGCAGTAGGAGTCCATCTCATCTCCCGGCTCAGTCCGCGGATAGACGTTGTCCCACGGTATGTCGGTCCAGTCCTCCGCTGCGAGCGCTGACCAGTTGGTGCCCCCCGTCTGGTCGATTCCGAACTGCGCGGTATAGCCCCAACTCATCGGATCCGGATCTCCCCACAGCGAGCGCAGCATACCATGAATGCACAGTTCGTAGGTCGTGCCGGCCTTCACGGCGAGCTTCTGGTAGATGCCCGCGTACCGGTTAGGGTCCGACGCCCCGCGACACACGGTGCTGATCTCGATCAGCTGGGAGTGGGCGCCGTCGGAAATCACAGGCAGCCAGGTATCGTCATACCAGCTGGCCGTCATCTCACCGCCATTGTCGAACTTGTGCCACGAGTCTGCGACCCCGTCTACACCAAACCCGTCCTCGAAATCGCCGTTCGCCACCAGGTTGTCGCCCGAACCGGCTATGGAGGGCATAACAACGACGGCTACCAGCAAGCCCATCAAGGCCAGAAAGGATCCTATACCTAGCCCAATTCTGATTCTCATCGCTCCTCCCTCTTTTCGCTCCCTGGGGTTCCGGCATCTGCGCCATCTTGCCGGAACCGGACGGCCAGCATGTGGGTCACTGAATCCGCCTCAGCCACTCCCGTCAGGCGCCGGACACGTCACCTCCTTTCGAGACACCCGAAGGCTCATTCCTGCTGGTGGAACCACGCGACCACCGACAGCGAGTCGCAGAGGACGAAGTTACGACAAGCTTCTCGCAAACAGTATGCCACAGTTACACACTTGACGCAACACCTCTAACCATGGACCTGCCCCTTTGGAGGAAGCTCCTGCGCACCGGCTCAGAAGAGCGGTTTGCAGAGTATCTCATTGACCCGCAAATCGAAGAAATCCTGGGCATTGGCGGCGCGCAAGATCACCGCCGTGTCCGCTCCGTGGCCGGTACCCGCTATGGCCAGCACAGGTTCGTCGGTTCGAATCAGCCCTGCGTCAGCCGCCATCAGCGTTATCTCGCACGCCACCTTCATCCCTTCACCGAAGATGCGCAGGGTATAGGCGATTATCTCATCCAGTTGATAGGTCGCCAGCTTGCGTCGAACGGCGCGATTGACCCCTCCGAAGGCATGCTGACAGGTCAGCAGCCTCGCCCCTTGGGCCAGGATCGCCTCTCTGTTCTCCTCGGTTAGCTGCTGCGCGTTGGGCTCGTTCAAGCCGGCCGAGTGGGTGACCACGACCAGTCCATGATCGGCGAACAACTCGGCGGCTCTCCGGCCGGTGTCGCCGCCCGTGGATGCCACCAACACTTGGTGGATACCCAGTTGCTCCGCGCGCTCCTTGGCGATCTTCAGTGTAGGCTCGGTGTTCTCCTTTCCGGGTCTCGCGAAGTAAGTGATGCTACCGGTGTCTGAGGCCATTCGACGCTCCTTTCTGGCTACAGAGCCTTGGCTGGGCAGACTCTTCTACAAAAGAAGCACGCGACCATCACCTCTTCACTCATGGCCGCGTGCAGACTGGTACAGAATTCCTGCGTGACTGTGCGGGAGTGCCGAACGCGCGCTCGTGCTGCCGGGCGTTCATCCCAAACTGATGGTGTAGTTTGCCCTCAATGCTGACCTACTGGTGGCACCCGCCCTGAGCCCAGCATACCGGCCTTCACTCACGGGCAAACCGGTCGATTCGGCAGGTGACTCAGCACTTCACCGATAGGTGACTATGCTCGGTACCTGGCCCATCGCATCCCAGCATATCCCGCCAGGCCAACCAGCCCGCTTCCCAGGAGTAGAAGGCTGCTGGGCTCCGGGACGAAGCACCCACATACCTCTATGTACAGTGGGTCGTCCGGCGGCTTCGGCACCTCGAATGTCCAATCCGGGTCCTGAACCTCCACCAAGGCCGTGTTGTAGATCCGGAAGCACGCAGGCGCTTCAGAACTGAGGATGCAGGTGATTCTGATGATGACTATTGTGTTTGTCGGGATATCGCCCACGTCCACCGTGACCAGTTGGCCAACATACGAAGCAGTCCCATGGGATGTCCAAACACCATCAATCTTCAGGTATGGGTGAACGTCGTCCGTGACCACCACCCCTTTCCATGCCTGCTCAGTCTGGAAAGTGATCTCGAAGACAAACGGTTTGCCCGGCTCGCAGCAGTCCCTGTCGGGCTTCTTCACTGTCTGCTGTTGAGCGTGCGTCTGGGCAGGCGTTGCCCAGGCACTGGGGCTGATGAAGGAAAGCAGCACCACAATCACCAGGACAACCGCCACGAAAGCCAGGAATCCCCGGCGCTTCCGCCGTTCTTCCGTCATCTCCTCCTCCCTCCGCAACAGATTCGCCTTCGATACTTCGCTCGCAAGGTGAAACGATAACTGCTTCTTTTCTTATCTTAGCATAAACTCGTCAACTAGTCAAGCCCCTACGCTCGCGCCCCAGGCCGGCGGAGTGATCCGCTCCTATGTTCAACACCCGCTCCGAGGGCTCGCTCCACCGTGTCTCCGCCACCGCCGCAACCGCTCGCCGCTCATGCTCTGCCACCTTCCTTTTCTCGAGCTCATTCTCCAGCATCTTCGTGGAACCACTTTGACATTGAAGGGGCACCGGCCGACAATGTGGGGAGTTAGAGAGAGGTGCCCGGGGGTGTCACCGTCAAGACCGGGACGCTTGCTCTCAGAGGTAGCGATGGGCCGCACGATCCTGCTCACAGGTCGCCCAGGCGTGGGCAAGACGACGATCATCAAGTCAGTCGCAGAGGGGCTCCGGGACGCCGCAGGAGGATTCTATACCGCAGAGATACGACAGGGCGGCCGTCGCCGTGGCTTCAAGATCGTGACCCTCAACGGCAAGGAAGGTATCCTCTCCCACGTGGACATCAAGGGTCCTCCCCGGGTGAGTAAGTACGGGGTCAACGTGAGAGACCTGGAGGAGGTAGGAGTGGCGGCCTTGCTGCGAGCCATGACGGAAGGCAGGTGCGTCGTCGTGGACGAGATAGGAAAGATGGAGCTGTTCTCTCGGAGATTCCGTGAGACCATCGCGGCTGCCATTGAAGGCGACAGTCTGGTGGTGGGAACGGTGATGAAGAGCCGGAACCCTTGGGTAGACGACCTCAAGGCCCTCCCGCAGGTAACCGTCCTCGAAGTGACCGAGGCCAATCGCGACTACATGGCTCAGCGTGTGCTCAGCCTGCTTGGTACTTCGTCTGAAGTCCATACCTAGGCCGGCCTTGAGAGCGGCCTCCTACATGAAAGGATCGTTGGGGGGTCGCCCCTGCGCAGTCCACACGGGGGATGCTATCCTTAGATTCCCGGCGACGCCGACGTCCGGCTTGCCCATTCACGCACGCCGGGCAACGCCCTCAGACAACCCCTACGGTTTCAGCTGCCGGGTCACCGCCCTGCGTGCGACACTCCGCGAGATAACATCCCAAGCGCCCCAGACAATACACTGAGTCGGACAAGCCTTGGCACAAGCTGGCCCTTCGCCCTCCAGCAAGCGCTCACGACACAGGTCGCACTTCACGGCCACTTCCCGCTCCTCATCGAACTGCGCGGCGCCGAACGGGCATGCGTCGACGCAAGCCATACAGCCGATACACGACTCCTCGTCGATGAGCACTATGCCCCGGTCATCCCGAAAGATGGCATCCACAGGGCAAGCGTCGCGGCAGGGCGGCTGAGCGCAATGGTGACAGTACATGGGGACGAACAGGGGCGCCTTTTCAAATACCTGTATCAGCCTGGGGCCGACGTCAAGCCCATGTTCCTGCTTGCATGCGACCTCGCAGGCGTGGCATCCCATACAATCCTCACTCAAGATCAACAGTGCAACTCTGTCCATCCCATCTCCCTCTATTCGTCCTGGCAAGGCGATATGGCACACAGCAAAACCCTCAGGTTTGTGGAGCCCAAGGCTGGGTCAAACCCCGCCGGATCGTTGTCGGTGAGCACGTTCACGTTGGAGACGTCCCAGCCATGATCGGGACCCTCCGCCTCTGGATACCACCACCCGTGCTCCGCGACCACCACTCGTGGGTCGATTCCCTTGTTCAGCTTCACGCGCTGCCTTATGCGCCCCCTGGGGCTCTCTATGTACGCCCATTGTCCGTCCTCGATCCCGTGTGTCTTCGCCGTCTGGGGATGGATCTCCACAATAGGGTCCGGACGGATCTCTCTCAGCCAGGGGATCATACGATGCTCGGAGTGGAAGAAGACGGGAGTGCGGAGTCCCGCGTTGAGGATATACGGGTAGCGCTCAGCGAGGTCGGGACGGGAAACGGGGCTCTCAGGGATCTCTCTGTACTGCGGAAGAGGATCGTATCCCCATTTCTCCAATACCGTGGAGTACAGCTCCACCTTTCCCGTAGGAGTGGAGAACCCCTTCTCTTCGTACTTGCGGTATCTCATGTCACCCTTGAGATAGCCCCTCTCCTTGAACTCTTTGAAGTCCATGCCCGATGGTTCGAGCATGTAGTTGAGAGCCTCCTCCAGCGTGTCCCACCAGTACTCCTCCTGCCCCATCCGCTTGCCCAATTCCTGGAAGATCTTATGGTCTTGCCAGCACTCCCCTATCTCGACCACCTTCTGCCTCGCCATGACGTAGCCGTGCCTCTTCCAGAAGTCGCCCACATAGTCCTGCTCCAACCAGGTGGCCGCGGGGAGAACCACGTCCGCCAATTCCGCCGTCGGTGTGAGGAAGAAGTCGATCACCGCCAGGAACTCAAGCTTGTCCAGAGCCCGATACACCTCTTTCGCATTGGCCCTCGTCACTACGGGATTCGTGCCGCACAGCAGCCCGGCCACCACCGGGTAGGGCTTGCCTGTCAGGATGGCATCCCAGACCACCTTGGGTGTCACCAGGGCAACCCGGGAAGCAAGCTTGTACTGCTCCCCTCCCAGCCGCTTGGCCCGCTGCTCCCTTGGCAACTCTCTGTGTAGGGCGAAGTCCGATACGACCCTTACCGGGGGAGGAACAAAGAACACATTCCCTCCCGGTGCATCCAGATTGCCGGTAACGGCCATCAGCGCCGTGAGCAGACGGTTGCTGTCGGTACAGTTGATAGTTTGTTCGATGGGCACGCCCCATTGGATGCCGGCCGGCTTGGTCGTCGCGTATACCCTCGCCGCTTCTCCGATCAGATCCCGGTCAACCCAGGTGATCTCCTCTACCTTGTCCAGGGGGTACTCATTCACCCTCTTCGCGAAGGCGTCCCAGCCATGGACGTAGCGATCGACGAAACTCTCGTCGTATAGATGCTCATCAATGATCACCTTCAGGAATCCCAGGGCCAGCGCCGCATCCGTCCCCGGGCGAAGCTTCAGCCATAGATCGGCCCTCTTGGCCAGAAAACCCTCTCGCGGATCTATGACGATGAGCTTGCTGCCCTTCTGGAGAGCGGTCCAGAAGTCCACTCCCTTGTACTCATCGGGGTTTGTCCACAGCGGGTTGTTGGCCCAGACGACTATACACCTGGGTTCCCCTTCATAGTCGCACACGGGTAGATTTCCACAGGTGATCAGTGTGGCACCGATTCTGGATACGTAGCACATGTGCCCCGCGGTGAGGACGTTGGGAGTGCCCAGCAGGTTGGCGAACCGGTACAGAAAGCTCTCGTAGTCTCGCCCCGTCCCCTGGCCGACCACGATGGACTCCGGCCCATACTCCTCGATCACACCCCCGAACCTGTCAGCGATGGTATCCAGCGCCTGGTCCCAGGATATCCTCTGCCAGCCTGAGCCGCTCTTTTGCATGGGGTAGAGGATTCTCTGGGGATGGTATGCCAGTTGCAGCACCGCCAGTCCCTTGCTGCACATGGTGCCCCGGCCTATGGGTGCCTCAGGATCGCCCTCCACCTTCATCACTTGGCCATCCTTGACGTGAGCGACCACGCCGCAGCCACCGTGACACCCGCGGCAAGAAGTCCGAATCTCCTTTGTCTCTCCCATTGTAGCCTTCTCTCCTCATGCAGGATCCGTGCTGCGCAAACAATGATGCCACAAGAGCCGTCTCTTGGTACTGCTTGGGAACCAACGCCGTTGACAGCCTGGCACCCCAACCACAGTGCACAGCGTGCTGCTGCTGAGTGGCACGGACCACACGGTTTCTGAACCAGAACTACCGGCACGAATAGCGGGATACAATGACCGGATCGGCGAGGGCACGATTCTTCGGGCTACGCTGCCCCCTCCCGCGACTGTTCGAGCGGACCAGTTCCAAGGACCAGAGCCTCTATCGGCCCATTCGCCGGCTGAGGGATTGCTGCATTATCTCAGACAGCAAGTCGACATTGATGTTCCCGCCTGAGAGCACCGACACCACTTTCTTCCCCTTCAAGTCCACCTTGTCGAAGAGCAGGCCCTTCCACAAGAACGACAACCGCTTCGTGGAGCAGAAGAACTCCACCCTGGTCAGGGCCTATCTGGGCTCCGCTCGCTTTGACACCGCCGCACAGACCAATGTCATCAACCAACTCTATGAAAGGATGTGGCTCTACTACAACTTCTTCCAGCCGGTGATGCGCCTCAGGGAGAAAACGATGGGTCCGTTGCTCCCTGCCGAAGGCCAACCTTCACGCATCAAACGACGCTTCGACCAAGCCCGAACACCCTTTGACCGCCTATGTGAAACTGATGCCATCTCTGAACAACAGAAGGAACAACTTCGAACTCTTCGTAACCAAACTAACCCTCGACAACTCCGCCAAGAGATCTACCAACTCATAGATCAAATCTTCCTCTTGCCGGGTGCCGTTCCAGGGGAAACGGAAGACGTCTACGACACCCTATTTGCATCTACCGAGAGCCAGAAAGGAGAGGGCATCCCGGTAGCATTATCATTTGAAAGAACAGCTTCCCTTCGGTAACATTCTCATTTGACTGGACACGGTCGCTGCTTCCGATCTGAATGACTCTGCCCAGCCTCATGACTGCTATAAGATCGAACATGAGAGCAGGCTGGCAGCCATCTGGGAGCAAGACGTCGATGAGGGAGCGGACCGTACAGTGCTTTCATCACCTGAGCCAGGCCCGTGCCGGGTGCGACAAGGTCACTAAGGAAGCCCAGACCAAGGGCTCACCTGAGTTAGCTCTGCTGGTGGCTAGGCCACCGCGGTACAGTCGACTGCGCAAGTGCCTTGACACAATGGCGGACCTGGCAGATAGCAGATCACAGCTCTAACGAAGACCCAAGCCCGTCTTGCAGTGCTTTCTGGTAGGCCAGAGTGGCAATCGCTGCGTCTTGCACCCCTACTCCGGTGAGGTCGCAGACGGTTATCTGGGATTCGTCTGTGCGCCCGGGGTGCCGTCCGGAAGTGAGTTCTCCGAGTTCCACTATCCCTGCATCCGCCATGATCGTACCATCTTCGAGTCCATGGTGGAGCTCCCCTCGCTCAGAGCACTGCCCTATGTGATCGCAGACCACAAGGTCAGCTTTCGCCAGAACCTGGCTTTCCAGTTCCTGCTTGTAAGGGGCGTCCGCTCCCATCGCGGTGATGTGCAGTCCCGGATGCAGCCATTCCGCCCTCACGAAAGCATCGGTACTCGGTGTAGAAGTCACTAGAATATCGCTCTGCCTCACCAGGCTCTCCAGATCGTCCATGGCCACGCATTCGACCCCGACGATATCTGGCATCTCTCTAACGTAGCTGTCCAGTCTGGTCTGGTCAAGGTCAAAGGCGAGCAGCTTCTCGAATGCCCTGACCGCGGAAAGGGCCATGATCTGGTATCGCCCCTGCGCGCCCGTGCCCACTACTCCAACGGTGTCAACATCTTTTCTGGCCAGGTACTTCGCCGCCACCGCCCCTGCCGCTCCGGTGCGCAGATCTGTTAGATAGGCGTTGTCAAAAAGCAGGGCCTGGAGGAATCCCGTGCGGGCGCTGAAGACCATCATCAGCCCGCTTCCGCTGGGCAAGCCCAAGGCGGGATTGTCGTAGAATCCATTGGCTACCTTGATGGCCAAGCTCTTCTGGCCCTTGATGTGGGCGCCTTTCACGTGTACCTCGCCCCTGACCTCTGGCATGTCAAGGCTTAGCACGGGCGGCAGATTCGCCTCACCTTTCGCTAGGTGTGTGAACGCATCCTCCACAGCGGATATGGCCTCCTCGAGACCGACGGAGCGGCGCAGATCCGGTTCTTTGACAAGCAGTATCTCCATTGTATTGCCTCCTGTTCTTGTGATTTGGGGGACAGACAGCGCATGCCCCTCCGCTGCTACTGCCAACGCTGCTGGGCCGCTTCCACGGTGGCACGACTGTGGCAGCCTGTTGCCCGTGTGTCCGAGCCGACCTTCTTCCGGCTAGGTGATACAGTACTTGGGAGACAATGTCAAGCCTCAAAGGGAGAGTGTGGAAAAACGGGCAAGAGGAATTTAAGGTTTGGTCGTGAAGGCAGTTGGAGCGACTTTCTAGCCTGTTTTGGCCCGGAGGCAGGAGCTTTGGTGCCCGTGACTCGCGCCTTTCGGGGC
>Ga0307380_10003370_pt1 | contig 22087 bp, 17 predicted proteins | sample UN3MG_FD_202239 | JGI IMG/M metagenome (GOLD analysis project Ga0307380, IMG submission 202239) | Soil microbial communities from Risofladan, Vaasa, Finland - UN-3 | ecosystem: Environmental > Terrestrial > Soil > Coastal area > Acid sulfate soil | place: Finland: Risofladan, Vaasa | collected... | reverse complement strand
AAGGTCGTGGAGGAATTCCAGACGATTCGGGAGCGGTTGGTTCTCGTCGTTGACGACAATCTCATCGGCACGAGTCGCAAGCACATTGCCCGCGCCAAGGATCTTTTCCGGGCCATGATCCACGCGGGGGTGCGCAAGAAGTGGATTTGCCAGGCGACCATCAACATGGCCGATGACGACGAACTGCTGAGGCTGGCGGCCCAAGCAGGCTGCAAAGGGGTCTTCGTTGGCTTTGAGTCGCCGACGGAGAAGGGGCTGGCGGAGGTGGGCAAGAAATTCAACCTCTTGAAGGGCCGCGATTTCAGAGCCTCCGTGGGTCGCTTGCAGCGCCACAACATCTTCGTGGTCGGTTCCTTCATCATGGGGCTGGACACGGATGAACGGGGCATCGGCAAGCAGATAGCCGACACCGCCGAACGCTATGGCGTGGACCTCCTTAACGTGCTGTTCCTGACGCCCCTGCCGGGCACCCGCCTGTGGGATCAGATGCAATCCCAGGATCGAATTGCGGCCAACGATTTCCCGAGCGACTGGCGGTACTACACGCTGGGGTTGCCCACGGCGCACTACCGGAATTTTTCCTGGTCGGCCATCCTGGAAGAGATGAACACCTGCGACCGGCGCTTCTACTCGCTCTGGGGGATTTTTCGTCGCGTGGCCGACTGCTTTCTTCGGCGGCGACAACCCCTCCTGTCGCTGGTGAGCAATCTATCCTGCCGGGAAAACGCCCGGATGACCCAAGAGAACTATGGTCAACTGGACGTGCTGCGGGGGGCACACAAGTGGCGCCGGCAACCGCCGCCAGCCACACCGGCAACAGCCGGAATGCATGTCTCCTCACCCTTCCTTTTCCCCGACGGCTGAGGCGAACCGGCCGCCGGCGGCGAAGGAGTTCCCGGACCCGGTCCGGGCGCACGGACTCCCGGTCGGCCGCAGCCGTCGCCACAAGCACCCGCACCGCCGTCGCTGCCAGCGCGCACTTCATAGGGCTCCGCACCGAGTCGCCGGTGTTCGGCCAGATCAAGGACACCCGGGGTCTGGACGGATTCTGCCGGCGGGGGCTTTCGCCGTGCGACAGCGAGTGGACCGCGATCTGCGGGACGCACAACCTGCCAGTCAGGCTTCGCCGCCTAGGCGAGCTGAAGTTGTTCCGCAGCGGCAAGGCGAATGGGAACGGAGCGAAAAAGGAGTTGACCCCTCCCCGGAAAGCATTATCCTCTTCCCCAACGATTGTGCCCCGGCCGACTTGAAGCCGAACGCGATGGGAGTTGGTCCGCCTTTGGCGAGATCTCGCCTCGCGGACTGGTCGGCCAGGGGTGTTCATGCAACAGGCTCAATAGAAGGACAAAATTCCGGGACCCGGATCTCAGAAACGGAGGCGAGCATGGAACTCGGCGTATTCGACGTCGTGACATTCGTGGGATTTCTGCTCGCGGTCGTGGTGGTCTCGCTGTACGCCGGCCGGCGCGAGAAGTCGGGGCTCGACTACTTCCTGGCCGGCCGGACGCTCGTCTGGCCGCTCATCGGCTTCTCGCTGATCGCCTCGAACATCTCGACCGAGCACTTCGTGGGGATGGCGGGCTCGGCCTTCAGCCGGGTCGGCCTCGCCATCGCCAGTTACGAGTGGATGTCGGCCATCACGCTCGTGTTCGTGGCGTGGTGGCTCCTGCCGAAGTTCCTCAAGGCCGGCATCTACACCATGCCGCAGTACCTGGAGTACCGCTACGATTCCGGCACCCGCACCATCATGGCCGTGTTCCTGATGGCTGCTTACATCATCGTGTTCCTCGCGACGGTGGTGTACAGCGGGGCCATGGCGGTCAACACGATCTTCGACATCCCGGCGATCTTTCAGGAACACCTCGGCCTGGAGGCCGAGAGCGCCACCTTCTGGGCGCTCGTGGCGTCGATATGGGTCATCGGCCTCGTCGCGGCCTCCTACACGATCTACGGCGGGCTGAAGTCGGTCGTCTGGTCGGACCTTTTGCAGGGCGGCGCCCTGCTCCTGGGCGGAGCGGTGGTCGCGGTGCTCGCGCTGCTGACCATCGGCGACGGCAGTTTCATCGGCGGATGCAAGGAGTTCGCGTCGGCCCAGGCCGGCAAACTCCACACCGTCCTGCCCTGGAACGACGCGGACGTGCCCTGGCTTGCGGTGTTCATCGGCGGCCTGTGGATCCCGAACCTCTTCTACTGGGGCCTGAACCAGTTCATCACCCAGCGGACCCTGGGCGCCAAAAACCTGGCCGAGGGCCAGAAAGGCATCTTCCTGGCGGCCTGGCTGAAACTGCTCATCCCGTTCATCATCGTGATACCCGGCATCATGGCGTTCCACCTGTACGGGACGGGCCCGAATCCCGCGGTGACCGAGGGCGACGCGGCGTACTCGTACATGATTCGCGTCCTGCTGCCGCCGTACCTGCGTGGGGCCATGCTCGCCGCCCTCTGCGGTGCCGTCATGAGTTCGTTCAACTCGGGCCTGAACTCCGCCTCCACCATCCTGACCGTGGACCTGTACCAGAAGTACATCAACCCCGGGGCCGGCGATAAGAGGGTCGTGGCGGTCGGCCGATGGGCCACCGCCGCCATCGTGGTCGTCGCCTGCCTGTGGGCCCCTATCATCACCCAGTTCAAGGGCGTCTTCAGTTACATCCAGGAGATCTGGGGGTTCATCACGCCGGGCATCGTGGCGGCGTTCCTGGTGGGCATGATCATCAAGCGGGCGCCGGCCATCGCGGCGAAGACGGCGATGATCCTGGGCCTGATACTGTACGCCCTGTTCCGCGTGCCGGGATGGGTGCTGGAATCGAGCGTTAAAACCGGCGAGGTCGCCGAGGGCACCCTGCTCCATTACGTGTACCAGTTCAGCACCATCGCGTTTCTGCACCACATGGGCATCATCTTCCTGATCCTGGCGGCCGTCATGGTGGTCATCACGCTGTTCAGGCCGCTCAAGGAACCGCGGACCATGCCCGTCTCCGAAATTAACGTCACCCCCTACCGGTACCGGTACCTGGTCGGGGGCATCACGATTGCGGCCACGGCGGTGCTGTACATCCTCTTCTGGTAGAAGCGTGTCGGCCGGGACGAAGGTCGCCGATGGAACGAGGATTGCCGGGGCTTCGCCCCGGCCAAGGCGGGCGGCTTGTCGGCGCACTTGTGGAGACCCGCGCGTTGTCTTGGAGGACCCGCCAGTGACGGGTTTCGTGCGACGGCCGGGGACAGCCGCCGCGCTGGATCCAGGCGTCGCGCCTCGCGTCGGGGCAGCCGACAGCGGGCCGCGGCGGGATCGGTCTGCCCTGCCCGGAAACCGATCTCTTTCAGAAATCACCCTTGCCCTGGAGCGTGCGTGAGTGTCTAATACGCCGGTCGGAGGGAGGGAACGGGCTTTTTCGTCAGCCATGGAGGAGGACACGCGATGACGTACGGCAAATCCGGTTTGTCGCTGTTGGGCCTTGTGGCCTGCTGTGTGTCTCTCGTCTCCTGCGAAAGTGCTGCGCCTCCGGCAGGCGGGCCGACAGAAAGGGGTGAAACGAAAATGACCGTCGAGAAAGCGCCTTACGGCAATTTGCCGGACGGCCGAGAGGTGGACATCTACACGCTGACCAACGCAAAAGGCATGAGGGCGAGGCTGACCAATTACGGGGCGATCACCGTCAGCCTCGAGGTGCCCGACGCGGGCGGCGCCCTGACCGACGTGACGCTCGGCTACGAGACGCTCGAGGGATGGTTGACAAGCACTTCTTACTTCGGCGCGACCGTCGGACGATATGCCAACCGCATCGCCAAGGGCAAGTTCACGCTCGAAGGCAAAACCTACACGCTGGCGACCAACAACGACGAGAACCATCTGCACGGCGGCATCCAGGGCTTCGACAAACAGCTCTGGAACGCCGAGACGGTCCAGACCGACGACGCCGTCGGCGTCCGGTTCACCTACCTCTCGAAGGACGGCGAGGAAGGGTACCCCGGCAACCTCCAGGTGACGGCCCTTTACACCCTGACGGACGACAACGAGTTCAAGGTCGCGTTCTCCGCCACGACCGACAAGCCCACCGTCGTGAACCTCGCGCACCATACCTACTGGAACCTGGCGGGCCCTGCGGCCGGCGATGTGCTGGGACATGAATTGATGCTCGCCGCCGATAAGTACACCCCCGTCGACGAGGGCCTCATCCCCACCGGCGAACTCAAACCCGTGAAGGACACGCCCATGGATTTCACGACGCCGACCGCCATCGGCGCCCGCATCGACCAGGTGGAGGGCGGCTACGACCACAACTTCGTCCTACGCGGCGACTACGGCAAGGGCGTGCGGCTGGCCGCCCGCGCGGTCGAGCCCAAGAGCGGACGCGTCATGGAAATCTACACCGACCAGCCGGGCATCCAGTTCTACTCGGGCAACTTCCTGGACGGCACCGTCACGGGCAAAGGGGGCGTAGCGTACAAGAAGCACTACGGCTTCTGCCTCGAAACGCAGCACTACCCGGATTCACCGAACAAGCCGGACTTCCCGACGGTGGTCCTGCGGCCGGGCGAGACGTACACGCACACGATGATCCACAAGTTCTCGACGAAGTAGAACGGCAGCGCGGGATGCAACTTTGCGCGGCGGGTGGCATGCCCACCCTGTTCGGGTGGGCATGGAGAGCGGACGCATGCTCACGCAAAGGCACAGCGTGAGCATGCCACCCGGCGCATCACGCGACGGCGGGGATAAAAAGAAGCGGCGTCCCGGTGGGACGCCGCTCGGTTTCTGCTTTACGTCCTGCGACTTACTTGCGTTTGCGTCCGAGAAGGAGGCCGAGGCCGCCGAGCGCCAGCAGGGCCATCGTCGCCGGCTCGGGAGTGTGAGTCACGGTCAGCGTGGTGCCGCCGTTGATCGCCTTCGTCCAGCCGGTGCCGTCGGAGAAGTCGGTGTCCACGCCCGGGGCGAAGGCCAGCCCGTTGTCCGTGATCGACGAGCCGACCAGGACCGTCCATGTGCCATGCACCGCGGCGCCGACGAAGCCCACGTCCAGCAGACCGTTCACGCCTGCCGCGCCCGTGGCGTTGATGGGGGACAGGCCGGTGCCCGGCCCGTCGATCCGCACCTTCAGCGTGCCACTCGCGAGTTGGGTGTAGGCGACGCAATCGATCGTGGCGGTGCCGCCCACGATCTCCAGGATCCCTATCTTGTTGGCGGTGGCGCTGCCGACGTACAAGTTCCCAGAGATCATATTGACGTCGCCGCCGGTGATCTTCGCGCTGCCGGTGCCCACAGCGGTTCGGCCTCCGGCGTCGGCGTTCACAAACAGGTTCTGCGTGTCGAACTGGCCGCCGTTGATCTCCAAAGTGCCAACGGCGATCTGGAAGACTTTGGTCTGGTTGTTGCCATTATAATAGCCGTCGTTGACGACCAGGCGGGCGCCATTAGAGATCGAAGTAGTAGTAGTCCCGCCGTTCCGGATCAACGAATTCGCGCCGTTCATCGTCACGACCGTGTTGGCGCCATCCATTATCAGATAGAAGTTGCCGCTGTCCATCGTCGCCCCGTTTTCGAGCGTGACCGTACTTCCGGATTGGACGTTGATAGACGCATGGTTGTCCGAGGCCCAATAGACACCGCCGTTCTTGATGGTCACGTCATAGCCGTTCTTCAAAAATGATTGGTTCTTGAAGCCGACCTTTGCACCATTCTCAATGCTCATCGTGGAGTTACCATCTGCATTAAAGTTGGTGTTGGTGTCCAAAATTCCGGTCACCGTGGTTGCATACCCGCTGCCGGTGATCGAGAGGTTACCGCCTAGCACGCCGGTGTTAATGTCAGCCGTGGTCGAGGCGTTCGCGACCGTAATAGCGTCGCCCGCAACAGGGGTGCCGTCGGGGTTCCAGTTGGCAGGGTCGCTCCACGTCACCCCGTCTCCGAGACCATCCCAAGCGTATGTGGTTGCCGCGTGGGCGGGCTGGACGGCGACGAGGAACGGAAGCACAAACAACAGTGTGGAGAATCGGATAGAGCGGTTCACGGTTTTCCTCCCCTTTGTGAGGTTTCCCCAAGCAAGACCTGTGCGACATCGAGCGGCTCTGCCGCCCCCTAACTCACCGCAAGTATACCGCAAAATTCGGAAAAGTCAAATCGGGTGAAGGGGTTTGGGGGGGGCACGGTACGTAAGTGCTTTATGGGGAAGGGGTTAGAAGGAGTGCGGAATGCGGATTGAAAGGCGAACCCGCCGTCGTCCCGGCCCCAACCCCAACGGGGCAGGCGGGGCGAGCGCGCCGGGACTATGGCGGGCAAGGGCGGAGTGAACGGCGGACGGCAACCCGGCGTGAAAGGGTGTGGCCGCGGATCGTGGCAATGGCTGTTAGGCCCATTCAGGGGCCTTTGCCCCGCGTCAGTCGCCGCGACGGCGAACCGGGGCTAAAAGCCCCGGTCTACTCGCCGCCCACGCGGCGCCAAGGCGGCTGAAGCCGCCTCCTAATGACCCAGCGCCAACACCATGCCACGAAAAACGGTCACACCCGGGTAAAAAGAAGCGGCGTCCCGATGGGACGCCGCGATTCTTTAGCCTTACCCCCCGGCAATGCCGGGGGCTTCTTTTAGTGTTACCGGCGCTTCCTGCCGAGGAGGACGCCGAGGCCGCCGAGACCCAAGAGGGCCATCGTCGCCGGCTCGGGCATGATCTGGAAGCCGCCGAACCCGCCACCGCCCGTCGCTACGATCGTTATGGTTCCACTCCCGTCGACCGTCGCGTTGGTGAGCACGTAGTTGCTTCCCGACGTGAAAGCCGCCGTGTCTTTGCCCGCGATGCCGTCCAACTGGATGGGTGTCGACCCGTTGACGGAAAAGGACACACCGTAACCGAACACGCAGACCTGGTAGGATCCGGGCGCCAGACCGGACACGGCTACGGTCGCATTCGCCGGGCCGCCACCCCAAAGACCGAGGTAATCGCCAGTCAACGCGTTGGTTCCCTGGCCCCACGGGTTGAAACAGTTGTGTGCGACTCCGATGTAGGAGAAGGTGGGGGATATGGGCGATCCGGTCGAGTCCACCAACGACGGAATGGTTGGAACACTGTCCCAACCCTCCGGGAAGCTTATGTAATTCCATGTGTCACCGGCACTCCCTAATACCGCTGCACCCGTGTAATTGTTTGGACTAGATGTGCCATTGAAATCGACGTTGATCAGCGACGCCTGCGCCGATCCCGCCCAGCACACCATCCCCACCGCCACAACCGCCACGACCCACAACATTTGTTTTGCAGACATGACACACTCTCCTTTTTCCGCAAACCCCTCGGCCGACCCCGGCCCCGCGCCGGGATGCGGCTACAAGACGTGTCTCCAACAAAAAGGGGCTGCTCCCGCACCGTGCGGTTGCCAGTTGCCAGCCCCTAAACTCACCGGAAGTATACCTCAGATTTCGCAAAAGTCAAATCGGGGTGGGGGGGGGCAGGCAAGTGCCTGTAAATAAAGGACTTACAGAAGAAAAGATTTTTCAGATTCCCTCGATTTTTACCTCTCCCGGCGTGGGTGGCATGCCCACCCCGTTTCGGGTGGGCATGGAGAGCGGCCGCATGCTCACGCAACGGCACAGCGTGAGCATGCCACCCAAGTACGCGGACACGTGGGTGGCATGCCCACCCCGTTTCGGGTGGGCATGGAGATCGTCTCCATGCATGGTCACGCGAAACAGCGTGGCCATGCCACCCAAGTACGCGGACACGTGGGTGGCATGCCCACCCCGTTTCGGGTGGGCATGGAGAGCGGACGCATGCTCACGCAACGGCACAGCGTGAGCATGCCACCCAAGTACGCGGACGCTCGTATCGCCGTTTCGGTGGTTGACAGGCGCCAGGAGGCGGCGTAAGGTAACGTCCGGCCCGCCGCAGGCGGGTTTCCGCGTGCTTTGGGGACGCGACCTTCGAAGAAAGGAGAGGTGACAATGCGTTTGGCTCTCGTATCGCTTGCCGTGCTTGTCCTGGTCGCCCCGTCGTCGGCGGCGTGGAAACCGGCGGAAGGTCCCTTGATGACGCGATGGGCGAAGGACGTTTCGCCCGACAAGGTCCACCCGGAGTATCCGCGCCCCCAGATGGTCCGCAAGGACTGGCAGAACCTGAACGGCCTGTGGGACTATGCCATCGTCGCCAAGGACGCCCCCCAGCCGCAGCAGTTCGACGGCAAGATTCTCGTGCCGTTCCCCGTCCAGTCGGCGCTGTCGGGCGTGATGAAGGTGGTCAGTCCCGAGCAGTGCGTCTGGTACCATCGCACGTTTGCGACGCCTAATCTCGACGGCGGCAAGCGACTGCTCCTCCACTTCGGAGCTGTGGACTGGGAAGCCACGGTGCATCTGAACGGCGAGAAGATCGGCGAGCACCGCGGCGGCTACGACGCGTTCACGCTGGACGTGACCGACAAGTTGCGAAAGGACGCGAACGACCTGGTCGTCCGCGTCTGGGACCCGACCGACACGGGCAACCAACCGCGCGGCAAGCAGGTCCTGAAGCCCGGCGGCATCATGTACACCGCGGTCACCGGCATCTGGCAGACCGTCTGGCTGGAACCTGTGCCGGAGACGCACATCGCCCGGCTGGTGCTCACGCCCGACGTGGACGGCAAGTGTCTGCGGCTGAAGGTCGAGGCGGCCGGCGATGACGCGACGGTCCAGGCCGTGGCCACCGACGGCGGCAAGGCGGTCGGCAAGGTTTCGGGCAAGGCCAACGCCGAACTCCGCCTGAGCGTGCCGGACGCGAAACTCTGGTCGCCCGACACGCCCCATCTCTACGACCTCAAGGTCGAACTCCTCAGCGGCGGCAAGCCCGTGGACGCCGTCGAGAGTTACTTCGGCATGCGCAAGATCGAGATCGGCAAGGATGCCAAGGGCGTCACGCGGATGTTGCTCAACGGCAAGTTTGTCTTCCAGGTCGGGCCGCTCGACCAGGGCTGGTGGCCGGACGGCCTCTACATCGCCCCGACCGACGAGGCCTTCAAGTACGACGTCGCGATCACCCGCAAACTCGGCATGAACATGGCCCGCAAGCACGTCAAGGTCGAGCCCGACCGCTGGTACTACTGGTGCGACAAACTCGGCCTCATGGTCTGGCAGGACATGCCCAGCGGCAACAACAAGACGCCCGAGTCGAAGAAGCAGTTCGAGGTGGAGTTGCAGCGGCTGGTCGAGGGGTTCCGCAACCACCCGTCGATCATCCTGTGGGTCGTCTTCAACGAGGGCTGGGGCCAGCACGACACCGAGCGCCTCACCGCCTGGGTCAAGGAGATGGACCCCTCGCGACTCGTCAACTGCGCCTCCGGCTGGACCGACAAGGGCGTCGGCGACGTGCACGACGTCCACAGTTACCCCAACCCGAAGTGCCCGCCGACCGAGGAGAAGCGGGCGGCCGTCCTCGGCGAGTTCGGAGGCCTCGGCCTCGGCATCGAAGGCCACACCTGGAAAAAGGAGCACTGGGGCTACAAGGGCATGGCCGACCGCGACGAACTCACGGCCGGCTACGAGCGGCTCCTCCAGGCGGCCTACAAACTGAAGGACACCGCCGGCCTCTCGGCCGCCATCTACACCCAGACGACCGACGTCGAGGTCGAGTGCAACGGCCTGCTGACGTACGACCGCGCCATCATCAAGCCGGACCTGGAGCGCGTGGCGGCCGTCAACCAGGGCGACTTCTCGCGCATGCCCCCGCCGCCCATCGTCAAGACCCTCGTGCCGACCTCCGAGAAGAAGGCCGTCGAGTGGCGGTACACCTTCGACAAGCCCGCCGACGACTGGACCAAGCCCGGCTTCGACGATGCGGCATGGAAGAAGGGCCCCGGCGGCTTCGGGACCGCGGCAACGCCGGGCGCCGTCGTCGGAACCGAGTGGAAAACCTCCGACGTCTGGCTGCGGCGCGAGATCGCGATGCCCGATGGGCCGTTCCGCAAACTCAGCCTGCGCGTCCACCACGACGAGGACGCGGAAATCTACATCAACGGCGTCCTGGCGGGCAAGTTACCGGGCTTCACCTCGGAGTACGTGGCGGCGCCGCTGACGCCGGAAGGCGCGGCCGCGCTCAAGCCGGGCAAGAACACGATCGCGGTGCATTGCCGCCAGACGGGCGGCGGCCAGTTCATCGACGTGGGCCTCGTGGACGTCGTCCCGGCGACGAAGTAGGGAGGTCCCCCACCTTTCGCCCGCCCCGGCGGGTAAACTTCGCTCAAGGTGGGGCTTTGGGCGGCGGGCGGACGGATGCTTACCGCGCGCGCCACCGCGCGCGGTAAGGCGGGTCCGCCTGTGCTGCGCGCCATTCCCGGTGCACTGGCGGGCAAGCCGCCAGTGCCACCCCTCAAGTCAGCAAGGACAGAGAACTGGTTATCGGCGCGCAAGCATGTGAGCATGAATCCCCCCGCGGAACGCCGACAACACGCTTTTCGCAGCGATAATGGCGGAGAGGGGGGGATTCGAACCCCCGAGGAGCACAAGGCCCCTGCCGGTTTTCAAGACCGGTCCCTTCAACCGCTCGGGCACCTCTCCGCGCTTCTCCACTCTATCGGCACGGGCGGCCGTCTGCAATCGCCTGAGCCGCAAAAGGGTCCGGGACCCTTTTGCGGGGTGCACCACAAGAAAGCGGCCGAGAGGCTTTTCTCGCCGGGCGCCACCCCGGCGCGCCGGGGGTGGCACCTACATAGGTGCCGCTTTCTTGGGGCGCCTCCCTTTTTCGCGGCGCGGCCGGGAAGGCTTGACGGGGCCGCCACGGGCCACCATAATAGCCGACGCTTCGTGCGGTGGGCGTAGCTCAGTTGGTTAGAGCACCGGGTTGTGGTCCCGGGGGTCGGGGGTTCGAGTCCCCTCGCTCACCCCATTTCTTAGACGTTGTGAAAAAAGGTCCGGCACCCTTTTTCGTAAGGTGAATCGATGACCACGGCCACGGAAGGGCAGCCTCGGTCGCTGCGCCGGATACCTGTGTGGGGCTGGATCCTCGGCGCTCTGTTTTTTCCGCCCGGCATTTTCATTGTTCTCGCTGTCGCCCGAGCGCTGGCGTGGCGGCGCGCGATCGTGCTCGCCCTCTTGGCTTATGGGCTGTGGGACCTCATGATCTATGGTTCGGTGATTTCTGCACCGGGTCATTTGTCCCATGAGTACTCCTTCCTGGGAGTCATTCTGTACATGATTGCTGTTGGACAATTGCAGTACGCGATTGGACAGAAGCACGGCCTCTGGTCAGAAAGGGGACGCCGAATGTGGAAGATCTTCGGGTATACTGCGGCCGTCTTGTTTGCATTGGGGGCCACCGTGATCGCCTTCATGGTCCTGCATGGCTGGCGTTATCCTGACTTTGTCGCATACATGTCGGGCGGTGGGGGATGAGATGACGGAGCAGCCCATCGGCCGGAAACCGAAGAAGGCCGGGCGGCGGCGCACGATTCTTCTCCTTTTTGCCGCGGGTGTCGCGGTCCTCGTCTATGGGAGTGCCACCTGTATCCATCCGGCGTCCATGAAAGCGGTCAAGTCGCCGCGGGAGGGGCGCGTCATGAACGACCGTGTGGCCATTGTCTATTCCGCGCACTACCAGGTGGAACTCGGCGGCGCGGAGAAACTGCACGCGTTCGACATCCGCAAATACGCGAAGATATATCTGGCGCTGAACACCGCCGGCCTCCTCCGCCCCGAAGACGTCTTCGTGCCGGAACCCGCGGACCGTGAGGCCATCCTTCTCGTCCACACGGCCGCGTACCTGGAAAGTCTCAAGGATTCCAAGAAGGCCGCCAGGTACCTCGAAGCGCCCCTGGTGGCTGCGCTGCCGGCCGGTCTGGTCGAGTCGCAGATTCTCGAACCGTTCCGTTATGCCACGGGCGGCACGATCCTCGCGTCGCGCCTGGCTTTGGAGCACGGCATCGGGATTAACATCGGCGGGGGCTATCATCACGCCAAGCCCGACGCCGGCGAGGGATTCTGCGTTTACAATGACCTGGCCATCGCCATCCGCGTCCTCCAGCGCGACGGCCTCATTCGCCGCGCTCTCGTCGTGGACCTCGACGTGCACCAGGGCAACGGTACGGCCGTCTGCTTCGCCCGCGATCCGGACGTCTTCACCTTCTCCATGCACCAGGGCGACATCTACCCCATTCCGAAGGAGACGAGCGACCTGGACGTCGAACTTCCGGCCGGGACGGATGACGCGGCGTATCAGAAGATCCTCCAGAAACATTTGCCCGCGGTCTTCGACCAAGCCCGGCCGGACCTCGTCTTGCTCCAGGCCGGCTGCGACACCCTGCGGGGTGACCCGCTCGCCGGCCTGGTGATGACCAAGGAAGGTATCGTCGCGCGCGATGCCTGCGTCGTCGACGAAGCCGTTCGCCGCGGGGCGCCCGTCGTCGTAACGCTCGGCGGCGGGTACAGCCCGAGGGCGTGGGACGTCCAGTGCGCCAGCATCCGCCGGACTATTGAAACCTACGGCCTCGCACCCGGGGCCTCCCATCCCCCGCGCCGGCCGACGGCGAAAGAGAAACTGTACACCAAGTAAGACCGTTGCAAGGCCTGTCCGGCCAAACCGCATTTCCTCCGGCGAGTTGCGCTTGCAGAGCGTCCGGGCGCGGGGTAAACTTCACGGCCCGGTGGTCGGGTTCCGGTGAGGAAAGGTCCATGGCGAGGCGGACGGCGAAAGACGGCGGGCGGCGCTTCAAGGCGCTGGCGCGGCATCACGGCACGCCGCTGCTGGTGATCAGCCGGTCGGCCCTGCGCGCGCAACTCCAGCGGTTCCGCAAGGCCCTGCCGCGCGTCGAACCGTTCTACGCGGTGAAGGCCAACCCGCACGCCGAGGTCGTCAAGTTCATGGTGGCGGAGAAGGCGGGGTTCGACGTCGCGAGCCAGGCTGAGATGGAAGCGGTCCTCGCCGCCGGCGCGCCGCCGGCGCGGATCATCTTTGCCAACACCATCAAGCCGCCGGAGGCGATCGCGGCGGCGACGAAGCGCGGCGTGGACCTGATGACGTTCGACTCGGAGTACGAACTCGACAAACTGGCTGAGGCCGCCCCGGGCGCCCGCGCGCTGGTGCGCATCAAAGTGCCGAACGTCGGCAGCGCGGTGGAACTGTCGCTGAAGTTCGGCGTCCTGCCGGCCGACGCCATCGACATGCTCATCAAGGCCCACCAGATGGGCCTCGTGCCGGCGGGCGTGGCGTTCCACGTCGGGAGCCAGTGCACGCGCGTCGAGAATTACATCGAGGCCCTCGAGATCGCCGCCATCCTCTTCCGCGACGCGCGGCTCAAGCGGATTCCGCTGGAGATTCTGGACATCGGCGGCGGATTCCCCATCCCGAACGCCAACTACGGCGAGGATCCGTTTGAGGCGATCGCGTCGGTCGTCACGCGCGAAGTGGAGCGGCTGTTCGAGCCTTCGGTGCGCGTCATCGCCGAGCCCGGCCGATTCCTCGTCGGCCCCGCCGCCACGCTCGTCATGCGCATCGTCGGCAAAGCCATCCGCGAGAACAAGCACTGGTACTACCTGGACGACGGGGTGTACGGGTCCTTGAGCGGCCTGGTGTTCGACCACGCCGCTTACCGGTTCCAGGCTGTCCGCGACGGGCCGACGCGTCTGTCGACCCTGGCCGGCCCCACGTGCGACTCGTTCGACATCATCGCGCGCGGCGAGGCGATGCCGGAACTCGAGATCGGCGACCTCGTGTACGTCGCGAACATCGGCGCCTACAGCCTCGCGAGCGCGAGCCGGTTCAACGGCTTCGAGCCCGCCCGCGCCGTCCTGGTGCCCTAGAAACGGATGAGTGAAGCCCATGAAACGATCGCATCGACCCCGCAAGGACCTGACGGAACTGCCGGATTGGCTCCGCAAGAAAAAGTGTCCCCGCAAGGACGCCTATCTTTCGGGCCGGCGGATCCTGCCGAAGCCGATCACCGGCCGCGAAAAGTTCGTCGACCTTATCGACGAGACGTTCCTGGCCTACAACGCGGCACGGTTGCGCGAGGGGTGCGAACTTTTCGCGACGAAGATGCTCGCGCGCGACGTGACGGTCGGCATGAGCCTCGCGGGGGCCCTGACGCCCGCCGGCCTGGGGTGCTCCTCGGTCATCCCGCTCATCAAGGCGGGTTTCGTGGACTGGATCGTCGCGACCGGCGCGAACCTCTACCACGACCTTCACTTCGCCTTCAACCTGCCGCTGCACGTCGGAAGCCACCTCGTGGACGACGCCGACCTGAGGAAAAACGACGTCGTGCGGATCTACGACGTGCTCCTCGGCTACACCGATTGCCTGATGGCCACCGACGAGATCCTCCGGCGCATCCTCCTGGAACCGGAGTTTCAGAAAGAGATGGGGACCGCCGAACTCCACTATCTCCTCGGCAAATACGCGGCCGAGTGGGAAAAGAAGAACCGCCTCCGGGACGTTTCGGTCCTCGCGGCCGCTTACCGCGCGGGCCTGCCGGTCTATACTTCGAGCCCCGGCGACTCGACGATCGGCATGAACGTGGCGGGCGTCGAACTCCGCGGCAACAAACTGCGGATCAATCCTTCGATTGATGTCAACGAGACGACGAGTATCGTCCTGGCGGCCAAGCGCTCCGGCGGCAAGAGCGCCGTGGTCCTCATGGGCGGCGGAAGCCCCAAGAACTTCATGCTCCAGACCGAGCCCCAGATCCAGGAGATCCTGCGGATCAAGGAGGTCGGCCAGGATTACTTTTTTCAGGTCACCGACGCCCGGCCGGACACGGGCGGCCTGTCGGGCGCGACGCCCCACGAGGCCGTCTCCTGGGGCAAGGTGGACCCGAACCGCCTGCCCGACGCCGTCGTCTGCTACGCCGACACGACCATCGCGCTTCCGATCCTGGTGCACTACGCGCTGGCGCGCCACAAGAAACGGAAACTGCGCCGCCTCTACCGCCGCCGCGCCGAACTCATGGAAGCCCTCGTTCGCGAATACTTCGCGCATAATAAGTAGCAACAGCGCCGCTGTTCCGGGTTATTGGAATAGGCTCCAACAAAACCCTGTCGGGAAAATCCCCCCGTTTCAATGAATACTTGCTGGACGCGGGGGCGGAAAAGAGGGAGAATTGGGCGAGAGGGGGACGCCGGAACGGTGTTAGGAAGAGCAGGGGCCTCATTCCGGGATGGGGCATCTTTCTGAGGGGGACAGCGCAAGGCGAATCCCAGGGTCGGCGAGCGAGAAAGAGAGGTGGGCGATGGCAGACGGACGAATGACGCGGCGGGATTTTCTTCAGACGAGCGCCTCGGCGGCAGCGGCGGGCGGGCTGGCCATGGGGATGGGCGCCCTCGGCCCGAACGTGGCCAAGGCGGCCGGCGCGAGCGACGTCGCCAAGACGCGCAGTTACAACCCCGGGATGGAATACCGTCGGCTGGGGAAAACCGGCCTCTGGGTCTCGGCGGTGTGCATGGGCGGCCACTGGAAGCGCATCGACAAGGCCGTCGGCCATACCGGCAAGGGCATTTTCGGCGGCGACTTCAACGACCCGGACTTTCAGAAGAACCGCCATGACGTCGTCAGCAAGTGTATCGAGGTCGGCATCAACCACATCGACGCCTGCACCATCGAAGAGGTCCGGGCATACAGCAAGGCGCTCCAGGGGCGCCGCGAGGCAATGTTTCTGGGATGCTCGTGGTACCAGAACGAGTTGCGCAACAAGAATTTCCGCACGGCCGAGAGCCTGCTCGGCATGCTGGACAAGGGGATGAAAGAGTCGGGGCTCGAGTACGTGGACCTGTGGCGGATCACGATGCACGAGCGAAGCGGCCAACACACCGAGGCCGAGGTCCGGGAGATGATGAAGGCGCTGGAGACGGCCAAGAAGCAGGGCAAGGCCCGCTTCGTCGGGTTCTCCTCGCACGATCGCCCGCACATCAAGTGGATGATCGAGACCTTCCCCGCGGTGGTGGACGCGGTCGTCACGCCGTACACGGCCGACAGCAAGGTCCTGCCCAAGGACAGCCTATTTGATGCGGTGAAGAAGGAGAAGGTGGGCATGTTCGGCATCAAGCCGTTCGGGGGAACCTCGCTGTTCAAGGGCGACAGTTCGCCGACCAGTCCGGAGGCGGAGGCGGACGACCGGCGTGCGCGGCTGGCGATTCGGTACATCCTGGAGAACCCGGCGGTCACGGCGCCGATCCCGGGGTTGATCAGCGCCCATCAGGTGGACAACATGGCCCTGGCCGTCAAGGAGCGCCGGCAGGAACTATCGGCTGAGGAAAAGGCCGAGTTGAAGGCGGCCGGGCGGGAAATGTGGGCGAGACTCCCCGAAGATTACCAGTGGCTCCGGGACTGGGAGTACGTGTAACAGCCGGCGGCGCGAACGCGCGTTGGGGTTGAGTGGCGATATCCTGAAGGGAACCCGTGCGACGGCCTTGCCAAGGCCGTCGCGCGGGCATAGGCCCGGCGGCCGACGGCGTCGGCAGCCGGTTCGCCTCAGCCGTCGGGGAAAAGGAAGGGTGATGAGACACGCATTCTGGCTGTTGCCACTGGGCGTGGCGGTGGTCGCCGTCGCCACTTGTGTGCCCCCCGCGGCCGTCCGGACGCAGCCGGCCGACAACTTCTATTGTCTCGTGTGCCACATGAACTACAAGTCGGAGAAACTGGCGGCGCGTCATGCCGAAGCCGGCGTCGGATGCATGAAGTGTCACGGCGATTCGCAGGACCACAGCGGCGACGAGTTCCACCTCACGCCGCCCGACATCATGTACCCGCGCGAAATGATTGCCGAGGCGTGCATGGAGTGCCACCCGGAGAACGGGTTGGCCCGGAAGGAGATCCACCAGGAAGGGTGGCAGGCGGGGAAAGTGTGCACGGATTGCCACGGGTGCCACCGGCTGGCGCATCGGACCCGGCGGTGGAACAAGGCCGCGGGCGACCTGATCGAGCCCGACCCTTCGCGCTTCTCCACCCTCGAGAAGGGAGCGTGGTGAAAACACAGGAAGGAGCCGCAATATGCGAACGTTCGCCCTTGTTGCCATTCTGACGGCCGTCGTAACGGCGGTCGGCTGGCTGGCGTTGTCCCGGTCCACCACGACGGCGGCTGAAAAGGCGGCCTCGGAGGCTGTGGCCGATCCCTACGTGGTCTACGATGGTTATGAGGGTCCGGGGAAGGGGAAGCACATCGTCCTGGTGGCGGGGGATGACGAGTACCGGTCGGAGGAACTGATCCCGCAGTTGGCGAAGATTCTGGCCGTGCGCCAGGGTTTCCGGTGCACGGTGCTGTTTGCGATCAACAAACAATCCGGCGAGATCGACCCCATGACGTGCGATAACATCCCCGGCCTGGAAGCCCTGACGACCGCGGACCTGATGGTTCTGTTCCTTCGCTTTCGCGACTTGCCGGACGAACAGATGAAATATATCGACGACTACACGAACTCCGGCAGGCCGATCATGGGGCTGCGAACCTCCACGCACGCCTTCAACATCGCGAAGCCGAAGGACACCCCTTATGGGAAGTGGAGTTTCCGCGCCGGCGGCGAAACGGCGGGGGGGTACGGCCGCCAGGTGCTGGGCGAGAACTGGGTGGACCACTACGGGAGCCACCAGAGAGAAAGCACGCGCGGCCTCGTCGCGGAGGGCATGGAGAACCACCCCATCGTCCAAGGCTGTGAAGACATCTGGGGACCCTCGGATGTCTACGCGATCACCACGCTCTCCGGAGACAGCCGGCCGCTGATTATGGGCCAGGTGCTCGAGGGCATGAACCCGAACGACAAGCCGAACCCGAATAAGAAACTCGTGCCCGTGGCGTGGATCAAGACGTACACCGGCACGCAGGGAAAGGCCTCGAGGGTTTTCACCACCACGATGGGCCACGCGGGGGACCTGAAGAGCGAGGGATTCCGCCGGCTCCTGGTGAACGCCTGTTACTGGTGCATGGGCATGGAAGACCAGATCGCCGCCAGGAGCCAAGTCGACCTCGTGGGCGAGTACGAACCCGGCAACATCGGCATGGGCGGCCACAAGAAGGGCCTGAAGCCCGGGGATCTCAAGATCCGGTAACCCAGCTGGGGCTTTTCTGCGCGGCCGCGGGGCCGCCCGAAGCCCTGAACCCCGCGAAACGCCGATGCAGGCCGGAGCCGGGCTTAGGCTTCCTTCTTGGGCGCTGAATTTTTGCTTGACGGCCGCGGGGGGGCAACTAGAATCGCTGGGCGCGGTTTCGGGCGGGAGGGTTCTGGACGGACGGCGGGCAAACAATCCGGACGGGCGCCCCTCATCCGGCGCCTCGTGAAAGGAGTGTATCTTGAGTACGCTGGGGAAGATCCTGACGGTCCTGATTGTGGTCGTTTCGATCGCGGTGGCGGTTCTGGTGTCCCGCGAGTTCGCCCTGAGCGACAATTGGCACGCGCGCTACCAGGAACAGGTGAGGCTTTTCGACAAGGCGCTCGAGCAGCGAGACTCGGCCATCCAGCAGCGGGATGACGCGAAGCGCACCGCCGATCTCGACAAAGCCGTTCTCCAGCAGCAGGTCTTTACGTTGACCGACGAACTGGCGCTGCGCAACAACACCATCGCCGGGCTCCGCGAGCAGATCGAGAATCAGGAGACGCGGCTCCAGGACCTCGCCGAGCAGTACGCCGGCATCAAGGATTCCTTCGCCAAACTGATGGAGGAGCGCGACGGGTGGCGTTTGGAGCGCGACGACGCGAGGAAAGAGGCGGACACGCTCCGGCAAATGTACACGGAACTTGAAGGCAAGTGGCGCGTCCTGCTCGCCCAGTTCGCGGACGCGCAGGAGAACCAGCGGCAGGCCGATGAGCGGATCAAGGTGCTTCAGGGCAAAATCGCGTGGGCGCGCCAGGAGTACGATATTATGAACTGGCCGCCGGAGGCAGCGCCCCTGCCGCCCAGCGAGAAACTCGAAGGCATCGTCACGGACGTGAATCTCGCGGCCGGGATCGTCCAGATCAGCCTCGGGTCGGATGACGGGGTGGTCAAGGGGATGAAGTTCCACATCTATGACAAGGCGCGCAACAAGTACCTGGCCACGATGACAATTGACAAGGTATCTCACGATAGCGCCGCCGGGCAATTGATCATTGTCAACGGTACCGTGGAGAAGGAAAATCATGTCACGAATCGCTTCCCCGAGTAGTGCCAGCGGGGTCCGCATTGCCGCGCAGCCCCTCAGCAACGTCTACACGGTGCTGTTGCTGCTGGGGGCGCTTGCCCTCGTCACGGCGCTTGTGATGACTTGTATTACGCTCCAGGGCCGCTACGGCTCGATCCTGCCCCTGGGATCGGCGGGCGAGCAGAGTCAGCGCGACCTCGAGGATGCGAAGAGCAAACAGGCGGCGGCGGGGGGGGAACTGGACCAGATGCAGAAGGCGCTCGAACAGTGGCCGCAGGGAACTGTGGGTGGCGCCCCAGCGCCTGTGGGCGCCCCGGCGCCTGTGGTCGAACCGGCGCCTGTGGTCGAACCGGCGCCTGTGGTCGAACCGGCGCCTGTAGGCGAACCGGCGCCCGTTGAGGAACCGGCGCCGGCTCCCGCCACCGAGTAAAATGCCCGTCGGCCAAGGTCGGCACCGGAAGATGCAATCGCCATTTCGGGGACTGTTATGATCTTCGACCGTCTCATCGGGCTGTTCTCTTACGACATCGGCATCGACCTGGGCACCGCCACGACCCTCGTCTACGTCCGCGGCCAGGGGATCGTTCTGTGCGAACCTTCCGTCGTCGCCGTGCACAGGGACACCGGCAAGGTGCTGCTCGACGGCATGGCGGTCGGGGAGATGGCCAAAAGGATGCTCGGCAAGGCGCCTCCCTCTATCCAGGCGATCCGCCCGCTGCGTGACGGCGTCATCGCCGACTTCGACATCACCGAGGCGATGCTCAGTTATTTCATCCGCCGCGTTCACGGCCGGCGGAGCCTCATCCGCCCGCGGGTCGTCATCGCCATCCCCTCTGGCATCACGGCCGTCGAGAAACGGGCGGTTCTTTCCAGTGCCCATCGCGCCGGCGCCCGGAAGGTCTATCTTATCCAGGAGCCGATGGCGGCCGCGATCGGCGCCGGGCTGCCCATCGAGGAACCGACCGCCAGCATGGTGGTGGACGTCGGCGGCGGGACGACCGAAGTCGCCGTCATCAGCCTGGCGGACATCGCCTGCTCCGAATCGATCCGCGTCGCCGGTGACGACCTCGACGCCGCCATCATCGAATACATGAAGCGGACCTACAGCCTCCTGATCGGCGAACAGACGGCCGAACGCATCAAGATCGCGATCGGCAGTGCCTGCCCCGTCGGCGAGGAGAGCGAGATGGAAGTCGGCGGACGGGACCTCATCGCCGGCCTTCCCCGCACCACCGTCGTCACGAGCCAGGAAATCCGCGAGGCCCTCGCCGAACCGGTCCAGGACATGATCGAAACCATCAAGCGGACCCTCGAACGCACCGAGCCGGAACTCTCCGCCGACCTCGTCCACAACGGCATTTGCCTGTGCGGCGGCGGGGCGCTTCTGCGGGGGCTCGACGTCGTCATGTCCCAGGCCACGGGGCTCAAGGTCCGCGTGGCCGACGATCCCATGACCGTCGTCGCCCGCGGGACCGGCATTTTCCTGGACCACCTGAAACGATGGCGTGCCACCAGTGCCATCGAAACCAGCGACGAGGAACTGTAACGGCCCGGGGACGGGGGCCGGACCCCTTTAGGTTTCCCGGGCCGCGGTGTGCGCCGCACCGGTTGACGGAGCCAGACTCGCCATGGCACGCAGACCTCGCAGGCCGAGCCGCCTTCCGATGGCGCGCGAGACGCGCCGTCGGATCGTCATGGCCTCGCTCGTCGTTGCCGCCGGTGCGCTGCTTTTTCTCCCCGCCTCCGTCACCGGCCGCGTCCGCGTCTGGGCCGCACCGGTCTTTTCGCCCTTCCAGAACCTGACGGAAGGCTGGGTGTTGGACCTGGCGCAACAGATCCGCGAGCCGGGTCGTCGAGGAGGCCCCACGGTCGAGGAAGACATGGCGGCCTTGGTGGCCCGGATCGAGGCTCTCCAGGATGCTCTCGCCCAGGCGGGGGCCCGTCTGGGAGAATACGAGCGGCGACTGAAAGACCTTTCGCAGATCCGTCAGGGGCTGGACGGCTTGCCGTGCCGACTGATTCCAGCCCGTCTAATCGCGCCGGAGGTGGCCGGCGGTCGCGCCGGCGCCCGCCTGGCCGAAGGAACCGGAAGCGGCGTCCGCAAGGGCAGCGCGGTCATCGCCCGCGGGATCGACCGCGGCGCGGCGCTGGGCCTGGAGCGCGGCGATGCGATCCTTACCGCCGCCGGGCTCGTCGGCATCGTCGACGAGGTCGGACCTCTGACAAGCACGGTGCGGCTCATCACGGACCCGCAGACCCGACTGATGGTTCAGGTCGTGATGCGCCGCGACGGGAACTGGCGCGCCGGGCCGACGGCCCTGGCCAACGGCACGGAGGATGGGACGGCCATGTGCCTGGTAGGCGTTCCCCGGACGGCCGACGTCGCCGTCGGCGATTTTGTCGTGACCCACCCGTCGCCGGAGTCGCCTCTGCCGGCGTACCTGATCGTCGGACGCATTGTACGGTGCGAACTGAAGCCGGCCGCGCCGTTTTACGACATCCAGATTGAGCCGCGCGTCGCCCCAAGCGAGGCCTTCGAAGTCTTCGTCCTGGCTCCGGCGGAATCCCCGAAGCCGTAGGCGAGCACGGCGGGGGACATAGGTTTTTCTTGCCCGGCTGCGCGTCGGCCCGGGCGTATCCCAGTTTGGAGTCGCCGGTGCGCTGGGTCGTCATCGCCATTCTGGGCTACGTTTGCATCGTCCTGGAGGCGCTTTTCTTCCGCCAGGGCCTGCTGGCGATCCGGATTGACGGCCAGTGGATTCGGCCCGACCTGCTCCTTGTTCTGGGCCTGTTTCTGGCCCTGCACCTGGAATCCCACGAGGTCTTTGTCGTCGGCTGGTGTTTCGGACTGGCGTCGGACTTGGTGAGCGTGGCGGGCCGGCTCGGTGTTGGCGCCCTGCTGTTTTGCCTCGTTCTTTACCTCATCAGTCTCCTTCGCAAGGGTTTCTTCGGGACCCGCGTCCTGGCCCAGTTTCTCCTCTGTCTCGGTGCCGTCTTTCTGGTCCATTGGGGCTGGTACGTCGCCACCCGGTACTTCGAG
>Ga0307380_10003368_pt1 | contig 22104 bp, 14 predicted proteins | sample UN3MG_FD_202239 | JGI IMG/M metagenome (GOLD analysis project Ga0307380, IMG submission 202239) | Soil microbial communities from Risofladan, Vaasa, Finland - UN-3 | ecosystem: Environmental > Terrestrial > Soil > Coastal area > Acid sulfate soil | place: Finland: Risofladan, Vaasa | collected... | reverse complement strand
ATCGAGCTCGACTTCGGCGACCTGCCGATCGAGGTCGACGAGGTCTATCCCCTGGGAATTCCCGACCTGTTCAGCTCCACACCCGTCGTCGTCAAGGGCCGCTACAAGCAAGGCGGACGTGGCACGCTCACGCTACGAGGCACGACGGGCGAGGGCCCGTTCGAGCGGAAGCTCGACGTCGAGCTGCCCGGCGAAGAGCCGAAGGACGACGTGCTGGCCTCCCTTTGGGCCCGGGCCAAGGTCGAGCACCTGATGGACCAGGATCTGGCGGGCATGCAGCAAGGCAACCCCGACCCGGCCATCAAGGAGGAGATCCTCGGCCTGGGGCTCCGCTACCAACTGCTCACCCAGTACACCAGCTTCGTCGCCGTGGAGCACCTGCGGATCACCGAGGGCGGCCAGTCTCGCACGGTGGCCGTGCCGGTGGAAATGCCGGAGGGTGTGAGTTACGAAGGGGTGTTCGGCGCGCCCGGGCAAAGGCCGGCGCTCATGTCCTTCGGATTCGCCGGCCCCTCACGCCGCGGTGTCGGCCGGAGGCTCAGACTCAGTGCCAACGCCTTCGGTGCTCCCGCACGGCCCGCGGCCGAGGCCGCCCCGGCCAAGGCCGCCGAGCCGCTCGCCGAGTCCGAGGTGTTGCCCAAGGCGAAGCCGTCGCCCGAGGCGAAGCTGGCCCCCGAGCTCCGTGGCTTGGCCGAGAAGGTCGCCAAGGACGGCACCGACGGCAACCTCACCGTGGGCAAGATCGAGGTCCGCCGAGGTCGCGTGGAAATCCGCGTGCTTCTGGCCGAGCTCTCCGACGAAGTCCTCGCGAAGCTCGAAAAGCTGGGTTTCAAGGAGCTGGCCCGGGCCAAGGCCGTCAAGATGCTGATCGGCACGATCCACGTCGACAAGCTCGAAGCTTTGGCCAAGCTCGATGCGGTGCGGCGCGTGGAGCCGTCGCTGTGATCGTGGCTCGGTACCCGGATCGCATCCTACGGTTTGCCGGCGTCAAGCAACTTGGCCAGGTGCTCCAGCGCCCGGGTGGCGTAGGTGGCCTCGAACGCGTTGGCCGCGTAGGGCGTGTAGCAGTGGGCCACCGACGCGGTGTCCTGGCGCAAGAGGTCCGCGACCCGCTTGGCTTCGTCGTAGTGGCGCCGGGCCTCGTCGAGCTTGCCGGAGCGACCGAGCTGGAACGCCTGGACGCACTCGTGCAAGTAGGCGACCGTGCGCTCCCCGTAGGTGAACATCCGCTCGTCTTCGGCGATGCGGGCCTTGATCCGCTCGGGTAGCTCGATGGCGAGCGCCCGGTCGACGAGCGCGCGGCACGTGCTGCCGTGCGCGACGATCTCGACCAGTGTCGGGCCGTCGCACTTCGCTTCCGCCTTACGCTCGTAACGCAGGTGCGACGTGGGAAACAGCTCCTCCGCGCCGCGGTCCAGTCGCCGGGCCAGCCCGTACTTCAGCTCGCTCACGTTGGAGAGCATCCGTTCGAGCGAGTCGTAGAACTCGCGCATCACGTCGGCGGCCGGGCCGTAGCGGCGGGCGAAATAGTCGTCCCAGAGGGCCTCGCAGTCGGTCTGGACGTCCCAAATCTGCCGGGCCATCTGGTAGTTGGTCAGCGCCTTGTTGCCCCAGTTGCCCGTGGTGACGTGCATGTAGTGGAAGTGCCGGGCCCCGACCTGGTGGTAGTATGGGATATCGTTGGCCATGGTGTGCATGAAGCAGATGGGCAGCGAGCGATAGCCCGACACGTTGTAGTACTCCCCGAGGCAAAGCTGGCCCCGATAGTGACGCTCGGGATCGGTGGCCCAGCCGTGGAGCTGGCGGCGGTAGTGCGTGTTGCGCTCGCACTCGGGGTCGTCGAAGTTGTGGACGTAGCAGCGGACGATGGGGAAGAAGGTGGCCGAGCAGGTCTCGTAGTCGAAGCCCTCGGGCAGCGGCCGCGAGGGCGGCTCCAGCACGTCGGCGTAGGCCAGGAAGCGGACGATCAGCGGCCGGTTGATCTTGCCTTCGGCGCGGGCCTTCTTGATGCCCCGATCGAGCGCGTGCACCAGGAGGAGGTTGCGATCGGTGCGTGTGCCGAGCGCTTTGCATTCGGGACATTCGCACCACTTGCCCACGTCGAGCGTCCAGAAGCGGACCACGCCGGCGTCGCGGTACGGCCCGTCGACCAGCGCCCGGACGAAGTTCTTCATGAACTTGGCGGTCGCGTGCTCATTCGACGTGCAATAGTTCGTCCCAAAACCGGGGTTGTCGTCGCGGATCCCCGGCACGCGGCGGCCGCCCTGCATGGCGAACCACTCGGGATGGGCCTCGAAGCAGGAGAGCTTGCCGTCGGAGTCGGCGTCGCCCCCGTACGCGTCGCCGGTCGGATACGGGTCGTCGGGCTTCTCGTCGTCGCCCTCGAACTGGGGATGGTTATAGCCGTAGGGCGAGTGGGGGTTGAGGAATCGCCACTGGGCGTCGTGGCTCCCGCACGACATCCTCATTCCCAGCTTCCGCAGCAGCGGATGGTCCTTTTGCTCCACGGCCCAGTAGTTGAGGCGATTGCGGGCCATCCAGAGCAGGAACTCTTCGTCGGCGCGGTCCTCCCAGGCGTGGAAGCCGCGGGTGAGAAACGCGGGGCGCTCGGTGACGTCGAGGTCGGGAATCCCGGCGACGTCCGGGACGTCCTCGTTGGCCTCGCCCGGGGCGAGCCAGCGGCAGCCGAGACGGTACAAGAGGTCGTAGGCCCCGTAGAGCGTGCCCACGCGCCCGCCGCCGGCCACCAGGGTCACACGGCGACCGTCGACCGTGGTCGAGCGGATCCGATAGCCTTCCGGGCCGAGCCGGGCCAGTTCCCGCCCGTCCACGCCGAGCGGCGACGCCAGACGCCGGCTTGCGGCATTCGACGCCGGACCGCCCACGAGGATCAGCTCGGCATGGGCCGGGGCCGCCTCGTCGTCGACCAACACGAAGTCCTCGGTCCGGCCGGTCGCCTTGCGGAGCACCCGACCTAGCTCCAGGGCGGCGAAGCACTCGGTGGCCATGGTATCGTCGCTCGTGTCGGCGTCGAGCCAGTTGACCTCGGCCTGGGCATTTCCGGCGACCTGGGCCGACGGATACGGGCCGAAGTCGACCACAATGCGGGTTTCGCCGCAGACGAAGGCGAGGGGCGGAAGAAGAACCACAAGAATGGGGAGGACGTGCATCCCAGGGCGGGTCATCGTCGGTCTCCTGTTCCGCGGGGCTTGGGCACGGGTCGCAGCGGCGGGCGAGATCCGTCTCTGGCCGCCACAGGTTTCGGGCCGTTTGGAGGATACTGGAAGTCTCTGCCGGTCGGACGGTTTGTGCAAGCCCCGATGTCGACCGTTCCCGCGCCGGGGCGCCCAAATCCCAGACCGGAATCTTGAATCCGCTCCCGTTTGTGATAGTCTGGCTCTTTGAACCGCGGTCGTCTCCACGGTCGCTGGAGACCGGAGATGTTCAGTTCTGGCGGAGGTTCGCCAGCCGGCTTGAACAGGGACGTCTATTATAATGGTCGGTGGCTACGCCCGCCGTGCGGAGCGATAGTCTGACGGAACCCATCTGCCATCACCCGGGCATCCCCCCTTGCCCCTGCGGCATCCCTGACATCCCCGATAGCCCCCCGAGTTGCGGAACTGGAGACAGCAGTGAAACCGAGAGAGGCTTACGAGCTGGGTGTCAAGTTTCTCGACAAGGAAGACCTCGACAACGCCCTGGTCGCATTCTCCGAAGCCATCCGGGTCGATCCGACGTTCGCCCAAGCCTACAACGGCCGGGCCGTCGTGCTGGCTCTTCAGGACGAGATGGAGAAGGCGCTGGCCGACTGCGCGGAGGCAATCCGCCTCGATCCCCGAGACCCCGAGTTCTACCGGTCGCGCGGCTACGTCTACGACCAAATGGGCGACGACGAGAAGGCCGAGGCCGATCTTGCCAAAGCGGAGGAGTTGGACAGCCAGAAGTGAATCACCGGCGGGCCGGTTCCGTGGCCGGCCCGTCTGCCGCCGGGGCGATGGGCGGCAGACAAGCCGCCACGGCCGATCCTCTCGTCGCCCTCTTGCCGCATTTCCCCGACAGGGAGCCCGTCTACTCGCGCATGCTCGGCTTATCCGGGCCGGGGAAATCGTCGGGCACCTTTTGGGTCACCTCGCCGGTGGCCGCCCACTCCACGCCGCGCTGGAACGTGGCGATGAAGGCCACGCTCTTGAGCTGTTCGGGCGTGTGGCCCAGGGCGTTCTGGAACACGCGCCCCTTGCCATACCCGACGGTGAACAACAGCGGCTCGTGCTCGTCGGACCCGCCCTTGTCCTTGGGCGCAAACGCCGTGGCCAGCACGGTCAGGTTCTTGGCCGGGCCGCGAAGCCAGCCGTAGAGCTCGTCTTCGCACTGGGCGAATTTTTCGGGCAGCCCCTTGGTGATCGGATGGTCGGGGTTCCGGACGATCAACTGGAACGGCTGCGCCGGCCCGTGGCTGCCGACGATGATTTTGCCGCCCCGATTGGCGCGTACGTCGTTTGCGCCGGGCGTCGTCTGCCGAACGATCTTGCCGTCGCGCCAGCGGACGTACACGCCGGCATTCTCACCACGGCCACCCCAGCCGCCCATGCCGATCATCTCGTTGTACTCCGGCCAGTCGGGGAACGCGGCACAGGCGAAGTGAAAGATCACCAGACCCCCGCCGCCGGAGACGTAGTCGACCAGGGCCTTCTTGGTCTCTTCCGGCCAGGCGTCGCCCTGGTAGTTCGACACGACCACGTCGTAAGCCGCGAAGTTCGGCTTGAAGCCGCTCATGTCCTCGCCTTTCGGGGGCGAGGTGGCCACGTCGACCGCGAACAGCCCGGTCTCCTCCAGCAGCTTCTTCAAGACGGGCGTAGTCGATTTCCAGTCGTGGCCGTTCTGGCCGTCGACGATCAACGCCTTGTGGGGCGGCGCGGCCACCACCACGGCAGCCAACACGGCCCAGACACCAAACGTGGTTAGCCAATGCTTGCGCGACATCGGGTTGTTCCTCCTGCGACTAGACCAAGACGTAAGGTTGACGCGACCGGCCTAGTTTAGCACGAGGAACTGCCGGACGGAAGCAACCCGAGCCAAAAAGGCCCTTCCTGGGGGGGGGAGGACAGACGCGCCAGCGTCCCCGGGGAAGCGTTCGCCTCCGAGGCCCGCATCACGGCTCGCGCTCTTCCACGCACTCTTTCGCCGGGACGAGGCTGTCGACCAAGGCGTGGAGCTGCTCGTCGCTCAGCTTGCCGTTGATCGCGAGCGTGGGAAACGTGCCGTCGGGCGTTTCGAGCATATAGCCGGTTCGCTTTGCCCCGGGGGCGTCCTTGATCGTAGCCCGGCCGCTTTGCAGGAGGATGCCGGCCAGCCACTTGCTCATCGTCGGAATGCTCCACACCTTGACCCCCGTTGGCGACGTGTGAACTACCTTGCCCATCGTCGTCAGCTTCTTGGCAACCAAGTTGTTGCTCCGGGCCTGCCACAGGACCACGTGTCGACCGTCCTCGGCGCGATAGGCGACGGCAAACGCCCGATTCGGCGGGCTGGGGATATCCAGGATGTCGACGATTTCGCGCTTCGTCGTCCAGGGCGGATCGGGTGAGAACAGATAGGTCTTGAAGCCCGCCTTTTCGATCATGTGCTCCACCGAGACGTTGGGGATCACTATGTCGGACAGGATCCCGGGCAGCAGCTTCTCCTCTTGCTTGGCGACTCGGCTCTCGATTCCGGCAAGGTCCCACGGCACGGCCGGGCTTTCGACCCGCTCGGTGTTCACCCGGCGAACCACGAAGAGCGACGTTTCGTTGGCGACGAATTCCATTTGGGCGATCGTGTGGTTGTCCTGGCGAATCGTGAACAAGTAGTAGGCGTTGGGCATTGCCGGGGGGCCGTCCTGTTGTGAGTAGCCCACCTTGAGCACGTAAGCCGGTGTGCCGTCGTCCAGCGCGATTTGCTTGACCTTGGCCACGTCCAGCGCCGGCGACTTGTCCTTCTCGTCGAGCTGTGAAGGCAATCCGGCCGCGATCCCGAGGAACTTGGCGGGGCTATCCGGGGCCTGGAAGTCGTCGGTGAGGGGACTCTTCACGACCCGCCGGCCCTCGTCCGCGGAAACCTCCAGGAAGTAAACGGCCTTGCCGTCGAACGAGTTCGCGTAGATCGGCGTTTCGTCGACGGTGAGCAGGCGAATCGAACGGGCGGTGGCCGGCTCGTACCAGGCGTGATCCTCGACGGTGTAGCCCCCTCCGACTTCCGCGGAGAGCGTGAGCTGATGGAACCGCGGCTTGCCGCTCGCCTCGAGCGACACGATCGGAAACCATCGGGCCTTCGCCCAAGCCGGATCGTCCACCGGCTTCACTTCGATCTCGTTGACGATGTGGATGATCTGGTCGCCCGAGAAGAGCGCCGCCTCGGCTGCCGCCGCCTGCTGGAGCAGACCCAACGCAGGCAACGCGACTTGCCCGATCCCGCCGGGCCCGATCCCGCCGGGCCCGGGTCGGAGAAACAGCGTCACGGCGACCAGCACCGCGGCGGCGATGCCGACTGCCAACACGGGTTTCCACACCCTGGCCTCGAAGAGCGCCCTTGCCCTGGGGAAGACAGCGGCCGCCGGTTCGGGCTCGACCGCACTGATTTCGCTGATCGCGCTCATAATTCGCTCCTTGAGCTGGGGTGATGCGCGGAGTTTGTGAGAGACCTTGAGGGAGGCCAGCGCCCGGCCGGCCAACGCGTGCTCGCGCCCGCACCGCGGACACTCCTCCGCGTGCCGGGCCAGCGCGGCCTGGTCGGCTTCGTCCGGCCGGGCCACGAGGAGGTTATCCAGGGTCGCTTGGCATTCTCGGCAGTTCACGGCTTTACCCCTGTTCTCGGGAAACCAGATCCCGGAGTTTCCGGAACCCGTAGCGGAGCCTCGAACAGACGGTGTTTACGGAGCAACCCACGACGTCGGCGATTTCGCGGAGCCGGAGCTCGTCGAACGCGCGCAGGCGCACGACCTCGGCCTGGGCGTCGGGCAAGCGGCTCAGGAGCCGTTCGACGCGTCGCAGCTCCTCGGCCGCCAGGGCCACTTCCGAAGGATTTTTTGACTCGTCCACGGGCCCTTCCTCTCCCACTTCCCTGAAACCTCCTGCCGAGCCGGTTCGTCTGCGCAGCAGATCGGTGCAGGCGTTGGCTACGGAACGATACAGATAGGGGCCAACCGCCGAGGTCTTCCTCCGTTTCGTCCGGTCGGCAAACGCGCGGACCAAGACCTCCTGGACCACGTCCTCCGCGTCCTCGATGTTGCCCAATCGCCGGAAGGCATAGCGAACCAGCCGATCGAGGTAGGCATCGACCAGCCCGGCGAACTCATCGCGAGACTGCGGCCAGGGGCCGTCCCACGCGCCGGCCGAGGGGGGCGATTCGGGCTCAACTTGCATCACAGGCGGCCCTCTGGTCGGCGGTATCCTGCGCTCATCCTAGCCACGTTCTCGGCCCCTTCCCTATCATGATGACGAATACGGCCGCGGTTTTCGTCTACCAATCCGCCATTATCTTCCGCCCGGCCCAACGCGCCGACTCGAAGCGGCCATCGCGCGGGCGGTGCGCATCGTCAACATGGATGCCCTCCCAAACCCGTTGAGGCGCCTCGGTTTGGCGGGCGAAACCCGCATGATTGACAGTGCGGCCGGCCGCCACTACATTGACGGCCGTCCGGTGGATCTGGCGGCCGACGGCGGCCGTGGGGGGCGAGGCTGAGACAGACGAGGGCCGATCAAATGTTCATCCTGGAAAGCTACGCGGTGGCGGTGGTCTTCTGCGTGATCACGATGCTCTGCTGGGGATCGTGGGCGAACACGCAGAAGCTGGCGGGAAAGACCTGGCGGTTCGAGCTGTTCTACTGGGATTACGTGTTCGGCGTGCTCCTAATGGCCCTGATCTTCGCTTTCACCCTGGGGAGCTTTGGGGAAGGCGGACGCGGCTTCTGGCAGGATCTCAGACAAGCCGACCCGGCAAACGTCGGCTCGGCGTTTGTGGGGGGGGCGGTCTTCAACGCGGCCAATATCCTGCTGGTGGCGGCGATCGCGGTGGCCGGGATGTCCGTCGCCTTTCCCGTCGGAATCGGAATGGCGCTCGTGCTGGGCGTGTTGATCAACTATTGGGCGGAACCGAAGGGCAACCCGATCTTGCTGTTTGCCGGCGTCGGCCTGATCGCGGTAGCGATCATCCTCGATGCGTTGGCGTACCGCAGACTGCCCGGCCAGGGCAAGGGCGGGGCGTTCAGGGGACTGATCCTGGCGTTCTTGTGCGGCGTGTTGATGGGCTTCTTCTACCGGTTCGTCGCCGCGGCAATGCCCGACCCCGAGCCGAAGCACTTCATCAACCTACCCGCGGGAAAGCTGAGCCCTTACACGGCGATGGTCCTCTTCTCCTTGGGAATCCTGGCCAGCCAGGTCGTTTTCAATATGGCCAACATGATCAAGTGGGCCACCCAGGAGCCGGCGCCGGTGCCCGACTACTGCCGAGGAACGTTTCGCGACCACCTTTGGGGCATCGTCGGCGGGATGATCTGGGCGGTCGGGATGACGTTCAGTATCATCGCCTTCGGCGTGGCCGGGCCTGCCATCTCCTACGGGTTGGGCCAGGGAGCAACCATGGTCGCGGCCTTTTGGGGTGTTCTTATCTGGCGAGAGTTCCGTGAGGCGCCCCCGGGCACCAATCGGCTGCTCTGGCTGATGTTCGGCGGTTACGTCCTCGGCTTGGCGTTGATCATCTGGTCAGGGGCATAGATCGCAAACCGGAAGCATATCGCGCAAATCGACGGAGAACGTTTGCCATGAAGCGCCCTCGCATCGTGGTCGTCGGCTCGAGCAACACCGACATGGTCGTCAAGGCGGAGCGGATTCCCGTGCCCGGTGAAACCGTCACTGGGGGCCAGTTCGTCATGGCCGCCGGGGGCAAGGGGGCCAACCAGGCCGTGGCCGCCGCCCGGCTGGGCGCCGAAGTCACCTTCGTGGCCAGGATCGGGCAGGACATGTTCGGCGACCAGGCCGTCGAGGGCTACCAGAAAGAGGGCATCGTCACCGATTGGATCCTCCGAGATCCCCAGCGGCACACGGGCGTCGCCCTGATCATGGTCGACCAGCAGGGCGAAAACCTCATCGCCGTGGCCTCGGGCGCCAACCATGCCCTGACGCCCCAGGACGTCGAGCGCGCGGCCGAGCGGATCCGCGCCGCCGACGCCGTCATGCTCCAGCTCGAAACGCCCATGGATACCGTCCGGTTCACGGCCCAACTGGCCGCCGACGCGGGCGTGCCCGTGATCCTCGATCCCGCGCCCGCCGCGCCGTTGGACCGGTCGCTGCTCGAGCGGGTGACCTACCTGACGCCCAACGAATCGGAGGCGGAGCGGCTGACCGGCCTCCCCGTGCAGGACGAAGCATCTGCCCGAGAGGCTGCCGCGAAGCTCCTCCAAAGCGGGGCGCGTCACGTGATCGTCACGCTCGGGTCCCAAGGGGCGCTGGTGGCCGGCCCGGAGGGGGCGACCCTGATCCCCGGATACCAGGTCGAGGCTCGCGACAGCACCGCGGCGGGCGACGCCTTCAACGGCGGCCTGGCCTCGGCCCTGGCCAAGGGGCTCTCGTTGGAGGAAGCGGTGCGCCAGGCGAACCTCGGGGGGGCACTCTCCGTAACCCGGATGGGCGCCCAGCCATCGCTTCCGACGGAGGAGGAATTGCGGCGATTCGCCGAAGAAGTAGCCGGCTCGTAGGGTGAGAGTTCGCGGCTCGGCACGCCGCGTGAGACGTGCTCGCGTGGGCAAGATCGGCGGTCGTGCCGGTCTCCGCTGGCTCTCGAGATTCGGGTTGGGAGCCCAGTTGTCCCTTTGGTTCCCAAACCGGAGCCCAGGAGCGAGTGGATGGCGGCCGCAGCTTGAGAGGTCTAAACACGGGTGTAAATATATGGAAGGCGACGCCGAGCCGTTGCAGCCGGGCGAAGTCATCGACCGTCTCAAGGATACCGTGGGGACGATACCCGGGGACCTGCTCCGGTACGCGATCGTGCTTGTCGTTGCGGCGGTCCTCTTGTACGTCGTGTGGAAGCTTCTCCAGCGACGTCGGGGCAGGCTCCCGCTGGTGGAGCCGGACTTGACGATCGACGTCGCGTCGCTGGGCACGTGGGGCCCTCCGCCCGAGGCGCCCGTGTTGGAGCACTACAACGTGCCCGTGCGTCTGGCCGCCATCGTCGTGGCCCCGGCCGGACGCGCCCGGAAGCTACCTCCGCCGGAGCAGCTTGGCGGCGTGTTCGAGGCGATCGTGCCCGGACTGGCCCAGGTCGTGGCCGAGCACGACACGCTGGTGCGATGCTGGCCGGAGCAACTCAGCTCGACCGGCTTCGCCCATTCGTTCTTCCGCCACGCCAAGCTCCCCGGCGACGGCGGCAAGGGCAGCCCGTGGTGCTCGGCGGCGGGGATGGCCAAGGTGCAGGGCCAGCCGGTGATGGCCGGACTGGTGATGCGGAGCCAGCATCCCAACAGCCTGGGCCAGTTCATCTGCGAGCACGAAACCAAGTGGCTCGACGTGCTCCGCGTCAAGCCGCGGCATTGAGATGCGAACGGCAAATCCCGGACGGCAAACTGAGAATCGAGCAGACCGAAGCCATGCGACGCGCTCCCGAACAACTCCGACGCGATGCTTTGCGGATCTGGCAGGCCGGCGTCGATGCGGTCCGCTCCGAACGGCTGGTGCGTGACGCCTTCCGCGTGGAAGGCCGGACGCTGGTCGTCGCCGACGAGTCGCTTTCGCTCGATGCCGTCGGGCGGATCGTGGTCGTGGGCGCGGGCAAGGCGGGCGCGGGCATGGCCGCGGCCGTCGAGGAGGTGATCGGGCCCGAGCTGGCCGACGAGAAGCAGCTCGCCGGCTGGGTGAACGTGCCGGAAGACTGCGTGCGGCCGTCGAGCCGCATCCGTCTGCACGGCGCCCGGCCGCCGGGGGTGAATGAGCCAACTCCCGCCGGGGCTGAGGGCTCGGCGGAGATCCTCCGCCTGGTCGAATCGCTCGCATCCGGCGACCTGTGCCTCTGCCTGATCTCCGGGGGCGGCTCGGCCTTGATGCCGGCGCCGGTGGACGCGATCACCCTGGACGACAAGCTGGCCGTCACCCGCCACTTGAGCGGCGCCGGGGCCAACATCGAACAGCTCAACGCGGTCCGCAAGCAGCTCAGCCGGATCAAGGGGGGCGGGCTGGCGCGGGCGTGTCGGGCCGGGCGGCTGGTGTCGCTGATCATCTCCGACGTGCTGGGCGACCCGCTCGACGTGATCGCCTCGGGGCCGACCGTCGAGGACTCGTCCACGCCGCAGCTCGCCTTGGAAGTGCTCGATCGCTTCGACGCCCGAGCGGCCGGAATCTCGCCCGCCGTGTTCGAGTATCTCCGGGCCAAGCGGGCCGCCGAGCCGCCGAGGCCCACGTGCCGGGTGACCAATCACATCATCGGCAACAACGCCACGGCGGTCGACGCGGCCGGCCGCGAGGCCGAGCGGCTGGGGTATTCGCCGTCGATGGTGAGCGCCGAGCGGTCGGAGGGGGCGGCCGACCAGATCGGGCGTCACCTGGCCGGGATGGCCCGGAAGATGCGCGACGGGCCCGGCCCCGATTGCCTGGTGAGCGGCGGCGAGCCCGTCGTCACGCTGATCGACGCGGCGAAGCGCGGCCTGGGCGGGCGCAACCAGCAGTTGGCCCTGGCCGCCCTGGAGCAGTTGGCCGACGACGGCGCGGCGGGCATTGTGCTCCTGGCCGGCGGCACCGACGGCGAAGACGGTCCCACCGACGCCGCCGGGGCGCTGCTCGATGCCACCGTCCTCTCCGCCGCCCGGCAACAGGGCCTGGACCCCGCCGACTACCTCGCGCGCAACGACGCCTACCGGTTCTTCGACCCGCTCGACGCCCTAATCAAGACCGGCCCGACGCACACGAACGTCTGCGACGTGCGGGTGGTCGTGGTGGATCGGGTGGAGGAGGGCTAGGGGGCGCTTTTCCCCTTGTTCCCAGGCTCCGCCTGGGAACACCACAACGGGAGGCTCCGCCTCGCCCGGGACATGGCGAGTCCAGTTCCGCAACCCGACGGGGGGCAGGCGGAGCCTGCCGATAGGGCGTTCCCAGGCAGAGCCTGGGAACGAGGGAATGGTTTGCGACGCGAAGCGTCGCGGTAGTGCGTTCCCACGCAAAGCGTGGGAACGATGCACGATGCGCGCAATTCCTGTGCGATAGAAGAAGAGGTGCCCCATGCGAACGCTCACGATTATCGGCGCACTGGTGGTTTCGATCGGCCTGACCGGCTCCGTCCAGTCGGCCAACGTGCTCTGGCTGGAGACCGAGCGGTTCGACGACTACGGCGGATGGACGAACGACAGCCAGTTCATCGATACGGTAGGCTCGCCGTATCTGTTGGCGGTCGGGCTGGGCACGCCGGTCGAAGACGCGGTGAACACCGTCGCCGTGCCCGAGCCGGGCAAGTACCGCCTTTGGGCTCGTACCAAGGACTGGGCCCCGGAGCATCACCCGGGCCGTTTCCAGGTCCGCGTCGACGGCCGGCCGGCCGAGCCCACGTTCGGCGAGAGCGGCGAGCCCGGCTGGCGCTGGCAGCAAGGCGGCGTGCACGAGCTTGCCGGCAAGATCGAGCTACGGCTCCACGATCTGACGGGCTACTACGGCCGATGCGACGTCGTCGTGCTTGCCGACGACTTGGACTGGACGCCCCCTGCCGACGGAGAGGCGATCGCCGAGCTGCGCCGGCGCCACGGCGGGGTCAGCCGAGAAGTCCGAGACATGGGCGAGCACGACGTGGTCGTGGTCGGGGGTGGGCTGGCCGGATGCATGGCGGCCGTCTCTTGCGCCCGGATGGGCGCCCGAACCGTGCTGATCCAGAACCGGCCCGTGCTCGGCGGCAACGCCAGCGTGGAGATCCTCGTCCCGCCGGTGGGCGTCTGGCCCGGTGGCAAGCAAGATCCGCTCGACCCCCGCGAGACCGGCCTGATCGAGGAGGTCCGAACCGAGGGCAATCAGAAAACCGAGGAGGCGAAAGTCTATTCCGGGCGACTGCACCGTCTGGTTGCCGCCGAGCCGAACCTGGACCTCTGCCTGAACACGCACGCCACCGGCGTCGAGATGAAATCGGACGAGACCATCGCCGCGGTGCTCGCCGTGGACGTCCGCGGTGGTCAGCGGATGCGGTTCGCCGGGCGCGTGTTCATCGACTGCACCGGCGACGGAGTGATCGGCGTGGCCGCCGGCGCGGAGTATCGGCACGGTCGCGAAGGGCGCTCGACGTACGGCGAGTCGCTGGCGCCCGAGGTCGGCGACAAGCAGACCATGGGCAACTCGCTCAAATACGTGAGCCAGCCGGCCGATTCGCCGCAGCCGTTTGAAGCGCCCGAGTGGGCCATGAAGTTCTCCGGCTGCGACAGCTTCACTCCCGGGCGCCATCCTCTCCTGAGCCGAGAGATAGGCTGGCAGTGGAAGATCGAGCTGGGCGGCACCCGGGATACCTACCTCGACGCGGAAGAGATCCGCGACGATCTTTTGCGGCTCATCTACGGCATCTGGGACCACGTCAAGAATCACTGCGACGAGCATCGGGAGAAGGCGGCCAACCACAAGCTGGTGTGGGTGGGGCACGTAGCGGGCAAGCGGGAAAGCCGCCGACTCATCGGCGATTACGTGCTCAGCGCAAACGACATCATCCACCAGACCCTGTTTCCCGACCGCGTCGCCTACGGCGCCTGGTCCATCGACGACCATCATCCGGAGGGCTTCTTCCGCCAGGGCCACACGATGCGCATTCCTATGGAAGAGTGCCGTATCGGCCAACGCTACTCGATACCCTACCGCAGCCTGTACTCGAAGAACGTCGACAACCTGCTCATGGCCGGCCGCGACGTCTCGGCCAGTCACATGGCGCTGTCCGACACCCGGGTGATGCTCACTTGCGCCGTGATCGGTCACGCCTCGGGCACGGCGGCGGCGATGTGCGTCGAGCACCAGACCACGCCGCGCGGCATCTACCAGGATCGCGTCGAGGAGCTTCAGCAGCAGCTCCTCAAGGAGGGCGCGCACATGTTCGAGCTGCCCAACCGCGATCCGCGCGACCTGGCCCGAGGGGCAACGGTCACGGCTTCCAGCGAGCGAACCATCGACGGCGAGGGGATGACCGCCGAGAACGTCATCAACGGCTACGCCCGGGCCGCCGCCGAGAGAACGAACGCCTGGAGGCCGGACCCCGGGCGGGCCATGCCGCAGTGGGTCGAGCTGGCGTGGGGTCGGGCGCAGACGTTCAACGTCGTGCACGTCACGTTCCTGACCAGGAACCACGCCCCGGACCGGTTCGCGGTCCAGGCGTGGCACGTCGACGCGTGGAAGACCTTGGCCGAGCTGGCCACCGGCAGGTACCGCCGGCACGTGCTGGGACTCGACCGCGTGACCACGTCGAGGCTGCGCGTGGTGCTGCTCGACTCCGAGCGCGGTGAGCCGGGCGTCTGCGAGATCCGCGTGTACGACGAGCCCGAGCGGATCGTCGAGATCGCCCGGCGCGCGGCCGAGAACATGCAACTGCCCGATGCCCGGCCCGATTTGCCGTGGGACGACGGTGTTCTCTGGGTGACGGGCGTCGATCCGCGGAAGCTCGCCGGAATCGTGCTCGACGACACGCAGGCCGAGACCACGGGACGATGGGTGCATTCCGACTATTCCAAATCGTTCGTCGGCGAAGGCTACGCGCACGACGGCGACGCCGACAAAGGGGCCAAGTCGATGCGGTTCACGCTGAGGCCGCCGGAGGCCGGAACCTACGAGCTGCGGATCGCTTACTCGGCGTTTGACAACCGGACCACCAACGCGCCGGTGGCGATCCACACGTCGCGCGGCTCGCGAACCGTGCGTGTGAACCAGCGCGTCACGCCGCCGCTCGACGGGCTGTTCCTGCCGCTGGGCACGTTCGAGCTCGAAGCGGGCGAAACGGTTCGCGTCGAGATCACCAACGACGGCACCGACGGATACGTGGTGGTCGACGCCCTTCAGCTCGTCCCCGCGGGCGACGCCGGGCCGCCGGCTCGGTGAGGATGGGGTCCGACCGTTGTTCCATCGTTCCCATGCTTTGCGTGGGAACGCACGGGTGGGACGCTTCGCGTCCCCGGCAGCGGCGATTGCTCGCGAGTCGACTGCCTGCGGCGACGTCGGGACGCAAAGCGTCCGACAGCCCGTTACGACGCGAAGCGTCGTAACGATGTGGGTTCAAGCGTCGTAACGATGTGGAATCAATATGTGGCCTGAACGATGTGGGTCACTTCGCCCCATTACTCCTCGCGCGTGCGCCGGCTTGGTCTGCGTTTCCGCTCTTTCTCGTCCTCCTTCGGCTTCTCCTCCAACGAGCCCTCTCGCAGGTCGTAGCAGAGAAGCAGGTGCTGATCGCGGAGGAAGAGCCGGCCGCCGGAGATCACCGGATGGGTCCAGGTGGATCTACGGGTGCGCTCGGGCTGGGTGAACCGGCCCTTGAGCCGAAAGCCTTCCGGCGTGGCTTCGACGAGACTGACCAGGCCCTTTTCGCTTCGGGCGATGAGCATCCCGTCGGCGAAGAGCAGGGAGCACTTGCCCGAGCTTCGGTCGGTCCATTTCACCTCGCCGGTCTTCCAGTCCATGCAGGTCAAGTCGCTCGGGTTGCTGCACCCGTAGACGTGCCAGTCCCAGGCGATCATGCCCCCGTGGTGATTTTGCATCTTGTCGGTGAAATAGACTTCCTCGGGCTTGAACTCGCCCTGGGGCGTCAGTTTCGGCCAGACCATCCCGCCTCCCACTCCATACCCGCTGGCGGCAAAGATCGTCTGGTGCAGGTTCCAGAGGGGCGTGGGGCAATTGGCGGTTTCGTTGGATGGCTTCTCATAGCGCCACAGCAGCTTACCGCCCCGCACTTGGACGCCGATCACGCCGGTGTCGGTGAACTGAACGTACTGGTGCACGCCGCCGATCGAGACCTTGATGATCGACGAGTAGGCGGCCCCGTCGCCCGCCGGACACGCCCAGACCTTCTCGCCGTTGAGGCGCCAGAGGGCGAGCATCGAGCACTGCGGGCCGCCCGGCGTGCACACGACCCACCGCCCGTCGATCAGAACCGACTCCGAGTAGCCGTACTTGGGGACCCTTCCGCCGAACTCGAAGACGAGATTGCATCGCCAGTCGCCTGCCCCCGACATCGCGTCGAGGCAGACCAGGTCGCCATTCATGCCCAGGGCGTAGACCTTGCCGCGATAGACGGCGGGCGTGGAGCGGGGGCCCGGCTGGCCGCCGCCGGAATGGCGGATCGGGCCGATCGGCGTGGCCCAGATGACCTGGCCTCCGTGCGCGCAGTCGACGGCGATGACCCATTCGGCGCCGTTGCGCTGGCCCATGGTGTAGAGCATGTTGCCCACGATCGCCGGCCCGCTGAACCCGTCGCCCAGCTCGCGGCACTTCCACAACAGCCTGGGCCCCTCCTCCGGCCACTCCTTCAACAGGCCGATCTCCCGGCAGATGCCGTCGCGGTACGGCCCTCGCCAGCAGGGCCAGTCGGCGGCCAAGGCCCCGCCGGCGCCTGCGGCCAGGAGGAGCCAGGAAACGGCGACCGCAGCAGACGGCCGACGACCGATCGCGACGGGGCGGGTGCGTCTGGTCACGGGAAACCTCCGGGCTTGCGAGTCCTTCCCTCCCTCGAAACATAGTGCGAACCGGCAGAACACGCAAGGGTGCTCGGCCGGCGTGATTCGAGGTACAATGGCGAAGCTTTGACGACCGTGGGCAACCCCCGTGCAAGCTTGAACCGGAGGAGCGATTCCATGAGGCGTCTGATTCTGCCGGCACTGTTCGTCGCGTGCGTCGCCCGAATCGCCTGGTCGGCGGAGATGCCCGACGGCCCGTCGCACGTCAACTCGCTCGAAATGCGACTCGCCCGCATCGAGCCCGGCACGTTCCGGATGGGAACCGCCGAGGGCGGCGACTTCGACGAGCGACCCGTGCACCAGGTCACGATCACCCGGCCGTTCTCCATGGGCACGTGCGAGGTGACCAACGCCCAGTACGAGGCGTTCGATCCCGAGCATCGCAAGCTCCGCGGCAAGCTCGGCTTCTCCCGGGAGGACGACGAGGCCGTCGTGTTCGTAAGCTGGCACGACGCCGCGCGGTTCTGCCGTTGGCTTTCGGAGAAGGAGGGCCTGCCCTATCGTCTGCCGACGGAGGCCGAATGGGAGTACGCGTGTCGAGCGGGCACGACGGGCGATTACCACACCGGCGACTCTCTGCCCGACGCGTTTCACAAGAACGTCACCGAAAGCTGGCTCCCGGGCTCCGATCGCGGCAAAGACACGCCGGTCAAGCTCACCGTCGGCCAGACCCCGCCCAACCCCTGGGGCCTCCACGACATGCACGGCAACGCCGAGGAGTGGTGCGGCGACTGGTACGGGCCGTACGTCGAAGGCGATCAGACCGACCCGGTGGGGCGCGCCGAGGGCGACTTCCGCGTCACGCGGGGCGGGAGCCACTCGACCGAGCTCCGCTACCTGCGATCGTCCAACCGGCTGGGCACGCTCCCAGACGACAAGAGCTGGCTGATCGGGTTCCGCGTGGTGCTCGGCCCGATGCCCGAGACGGAGCCGCTCCCGGCGCCGGCTCCGCCGCTCAACCGTCGGGACGTGCGCGAGGACGTGCCGCCCGATCTCGCCCAGGGCCCCGATCCGACCGAGCCCTACTTCCAAGGCCCTCGCCAATACGTGAAGACTCCGCCCGATTCCAACGGCCCCTTGTTCTCCAAGCACAACCACTGCCCGGCGCTGGCCGAGTGCCCCAACGGCGACCTGCTGGCGATCTGGTACGCCTGCCTTCGCGAGCCGGGTCGGGAGCTGGGGATCGTGGCCAGCCGGTTGCGATACGGCCAAGAGGAATGGGAGCCGGCCTCGCCGTTTTGGGACACCCCGGATCGGAACGACCACGCCTCGGCCCTGTGGTTCGACGGCCAGGGCACGATCTATCACTTCAACGGGCTCTCGGCCGCCGCCACCTGGGGCAGCCTAGCCACCGTGATGCGGACCTCGACCGACAGCGGGGCCACGTGGTCGGAGGCCCGGCTGATCATGCCCGAGCACGGACTGCACCATATGCCGGTGGAGTCCGTATTCCGCACCCGGGAAGGCGTGATCGTCGTGCCGTGCGACGCGGTCACCGGCGGGAGTGGCGGGACGGCCGTGCTGCTGAGCCCCGACGGTGGCAAGACCTGGTCCGACCCCGGCGAAGGCCAACCGCAGCCCGATTTCCAAGGCGGCGGGCCCGGGGCATGGATCGCCGGGATCCACGCGGGCATCGTCCAACTCGACGACGGCCGGCTGATGGCCTTCGGGCGCGGCGACACCATGGACGGGCACATGCCGACGAGCATCTCGTCCGACCTGGGCAAGACGTGGACGTACCGCCCGAGCCCGTTCCCACCCATCGGCGGCGGGCAGCGCCTGGCCATCCTCCGTCTTCGCGAAGGCCCGATCTTCTTCGCATCGTTTGCCAAGCAGATCACGATCACCGACGCCTCCGGCATGGAGAGGCCCGTTTCGGGGCTGTTTGCCGCGCTCTCGTCCGACGAGGGCCGGACGTGGTCCGTTCGCCGCCTGATCACCGACGACGGGCCGGCGCGGGAGGTCGACGGCGGCGGAAACACGGGCCGCTATACGATGAGCGCCAGCACCGCCGAGCCGCGGGGGTACCTGTCGGTCTGCCAGACGCCCGACGGGGTGATCCAACTCATCACCAGCAAGCAGCACTACGCCTTCAACCTGGCATGGCTCGAGACCCCGGCACCGCCCGAGCCGTAGGCTGCGTGCTTGCACGCACACTTATGCGACACAACCCGGCTGGGAGACCGCGACACAACGCGTGCGCGGTTGCCGATCAGCATGGGCGGTCGCCCACTTCCACCGGAAGACGCAGCTCCTCCAGGCGCTCGACGATCAACTTGCGCTGGGCGTCTGCGAACGGTTGAAGCGGCTCGGCGGGCAGGTCGCTGCAAATACCCAGGCACGAGAGGGCGCACTTGAGCCCCTTGATCACGCCCGAGCCGTGCGGGTCGACCGTGTAGATGGACTCGGAAATCCGAATCACCTTGGCGTGCAGCCCCGCTGCGCGATCCACCTGGCCGGCGGCGGCGGCTCGATACAGGTCGACGTACAACTGCGGGCAGAGATTGGCCCCGCCGCTGACGCCGCCATGGGCCCCGAGCAGCACGGCTTCGGCCAGTAGCTCCTCCGGCCCGAGCAAGAGCGAGAAGTCGGGACGCTCCGCCACCAGCTCTCGAATGCGGTGGAAATAGATCATGTCGCCCGAGCTGTCCTTGAGGCCGACGACGTTGGGAACCTCCATCAGCCGGCGGACCGTCTCCGGCTCGAACGCCAGCTTCGTGCAGCTCGGCATGTTGTAGAGGAAGACCGGTAGCGGCAGCTCGGCCGCCATGTGCCGGACGTACTCGACCAGATCGTCCTGCCCGACGCGGAAGTACGGAGGCGGCGCCAGGACGACCGCCTGGGCGCCCGCGTCCGCCGCGTAATCGGCAACCTCGACCGCTTCGACCGACGCGGTATCGGTAATTCCCACCAACAGGGGCACGCGTCCGGCCACCTGCTCGGCCACTCGATCGATCAGCTCGTGCCGCAGCCGGTAGCTGAGGCTCGGTCCCTCTCCGGTCGTCCCGAGGATGAAGAGCCCGGCCGGCCCGGCGGCGAGGATGTGCTCGACGAGACGCTCGAGGCCCGGCACGTCGAGCGCGTCACGCTCGGCGAGCGGCGTAACCATCGGCGGCACGATACCTCGCAGCGGCCGCGGCAAACTCGCCTTGTTCGTCATGGTTTTGCCTGATCGTTAATGCTTGCCTGATACCGCGCGGCGATCCGGCGCGATCCGCTGCTGATACTCGCCGAATAGATCCCCTTGAGTATACATTACCGCACGCCGGGCGTCCGGGAAAGTGGACGGCCTCGGAAGCGGCTGACCAGCAGGCCCACGAGCAGGATCACGAGCGTGCCGACGACGATGATCATGAAGCTGTGCATCGGGCTGCGGAGGCGCTGGAGCGACTCGGGCCACCGCGGCGACAGGGAGAGCGTCATCCAGAGGATGACCAGGACGCCACAGATCACGGACGTCACCGCGGCCGGGTTCTTCGCCCGACGGGAAATTCTACCCAAAAGGAACAAGCCGAGCATGCCGCCGCTGAAGATCCCGGACAATTGCCACCAGGCGTCGAGGGCGCTTTTGACCTGCATCATGGCCAGCGCGGTGCCCGTGCCGAGGGCGCCCCAGATGACCGTCGTCAAGTAGAGCACGCGCATCGATTCGCGATCCGTCACCTCCCGGCCGCGGCGGACGTACCGCTTGTAGACGTCTTGGAGGAACAAGGTCGCCGAGCAATTGAGCGAGGAGTCGACGCTGCTCATCGCCGCCGCGAAGATGGCCGCCACCAACAGGCCGGTCATCCCCGTGGGGAGCTGCGAAACGATGAAGTGGGGAAACACGGAGTCCGGCTTGGCGGCCGCGTCGACTGAGGCGGGGAGCAGGTCCGGCTGCGCCGTGTAGAACGCAAACAGCGCCGTGCCGATGAAGAAGAACATCGCCGAGACGGGCAAGTAGAGAAGGGCCCCCAGCCAGACGCTCCCCGCCGCCGCGCGGTCGTCTTTGGCCGCGATGTAGCGCTGCACGTAGCTCTGGTCGATGCCGAAGTTCTGGAGGTTGATCACCAGGCCGTAGACGAGCACGACCCAGAAAGTCGACTCCGATACGCTCGACCCGAAGCTCCCCAGGCTGAGCTTGTGGTGCTCGCCGGCGATCCGGAAGATCTGTCCGGGGCCTTCGGGCATGCCGACAAGGAGCACTCCGACGCACACCAGCGCCCCGGCGGTCAGCACGACGCTCTGCACGACGTCGGTCCAGATCACCGCCTCGATCCCGCCCAGGAGCGTATACAGGGTCACCAGGGCGCCGGTAATCAAGACAATCAGCCAGACCTCCCAACCGGTGAGCGGGGCCAGGGCCAACGCGACCAGGTACATGATCGTGCCCATCCGGGCCAGTTGCGTGAGCAGATAGCAGATCACCGCGTACAGTCGGGCCCAGGCGCCGAAGCGGTGCTCCAGATGGTGGTACGCCGAAATCTCGCCGGAGCGGCGGTAGAACGGCACGAAGTAGCGCACGGCGATCACCGCGGCCACCGGAAGTGACAGGCTGAACACGAACGCATTCCAATTGGCGGCGTACGCCTTCCCCGGCAGCGCCAGGAAGCTGATGCTGCTGACGTACGTGCCGAAAATCGAAAGCCCCACGGCCCAGCCCGGCATGGATCGTCCGGCCGCCATGAAGCCCTCGGCGTTGCGGCTGTAGCGGACGAACCAGCAGCCGAACCCGACGACTCCGCCGAGGTAAATCAACAGCACCACGACGTCCGCCAGCGGTAGCTCGTGCAATTCAACGACTCCCTGAAGGGTCTTGTTGCGTTGGCTTTGCGATTGACCACCTTTCGTTACCGCGCTTCCGTGGGAACGCGATTGCCGCGACGCTTTGCGTCGCAGACCAGGACGCGAAGCGTCCCCGAAGTCCGTTCCGACGCGAAGCGTCGGAACGATGAGACTGGCGGGGGCAAGAAGTCGCGCGCGTCATTCCGTGTTGGCGATCTCCTTGAGCACCAGCTTGCCCGGATCGATCACCACGTGCTTCACCTTATCGCGTTTCCAGGTATAGGTGACGTGGACGAGGCCGTCGGACGTTTGGATCACGGCGGGGTAGGAATACTCGCCCGGCTGATCTTCGAGCACCAGCGCCGCCTTCCACTGCTTGCCGTCGTCGGAGACGGCCACGCTCAAGGGCGAGCGCGGGCCGCCCCACTTGCCCGGCGGAGGGCTGGTGGGGTTGTAGACCAAGAGGTGCCGGCCGCCGTCGAGCGTGACGGCGTCGATCCCCGAGTTGGGGTTGGGTAGCTCGGTCAGCGTCATCTCGCCCCAGGTGCGTCCGCCGTCGGTCGACCACGCCTCGGCGATCTTGCCCTGCCGGCTGCGGCAGAGGATCTGGAGCTTGTCCCTGTGCACGAGGATGGTTGGCTGAA
>Ga0307380_10003366_pt1 | contig 22126 bp, 17 predicted proteins | sample UN3MG_FD_202239 | JGI IMG/M metagenome (GOLD analysis project Ga0307380, IMG submission 202239) | Soil microbial communities from Risofladan, Vaasa, Finland - UN-3 | ecosystem: Environmental > Terrestrial > Soil > Coastal area > Acid sulfate soil | place: Finland: Risofladan, Vaasa | collected... | reverse complement strand
GGCTTTTGCACGCTTCGCTTGCCTTGTAAGAGCATGTCAACCTACAATCACTGGCGACGAGGGAACGGGTCGCCCCTGTCGAGCTTCTGAGAGGGCGAACCAAAAAACAGGGCCATACCGCGAGACGATCGAGCACCGACCGCGCCACGTGGGAGGGGTGATCGCTCGCCCCCATCGGAAGATCGCAACTGTCTCCCCAGCGGCCGTTTCCCACACCAGCAGGCGGCCGACTGTGCCATCTGTCTGCGCGGAGCCTGTGAGTGTGTGGACTGGCTGTGCCACCTGGGATGAACCAACGTGGAGATGTTGCCGCACATCTCGTTGTCCGCCGCGTGCAACGCCGGGTGCTTCGGAGACCAAAAGACCTGGACCCGCACGCTCGAGGCCTACCGTTGCGGAATCGACAGCGATCACTGCTCACCGGCCGAGGTCGGTAACCTCGGCGTGCTCTTGATGCTCGCCGGCAAAGGCACGCGGGCGCTCCAGGTCTTCGCCATGCTCGAGGAGCTGGTTACGCCCCCGGGCGCGCAGCCCGACCCCATCGGTCGTGCGGCGCCGCATGCCGGGCGCCGGCGGGAAGAGACCGACAAGTCGAAGGACGCCCCAGCCTCCAATCCATCGAGTCAGAAAGCAGGACCGCACCTGCTGGCCGCGTTGGTGCTTTCCGGTCAATGGGCCCAGGCCCATCGGTGTTGTCAACGGATGGTCCACGGGGACCCTCCGGGCGCAACAGGGTTGTAAAGGAGCCATTCTCTCTTCGGTCTTAGTTGATGTGCGGCGGGAGCAGGTGAGGGGAAGGGGGCGCGGCTTCTAGGGCCGCGACGGCAACGGGTCGCGGTCCGGCCCTCGACCCAGGCCGGGCCGCGGTCCCGATGGCATGTGCCGGTTCGGGAAGGGAGGTGCGGGTCGGTCCAGGCCAGGCTGGCGCGGGGAGGAGGACCAGTGCTCAACCGGCCTGGATCGCCCGCTCAGACCATCCACGCACGGTCGCCACGCCCGGGCGGATCTCCTCCATGTGGCGACGGACCGTGCGATCTCATACGGTCGCCGTGACCAGCCCACCGGCGCGGCGACCCCTTCTTGCGCCCTCCAGTCCGTGGCACCCGCGGCGGCTCCGGGCACGAAACACGTAGGTCGGGTCTTCAGACCCGACAAGCTCCAGCGAACCGAGCCACGCCCAACGCCGCAGCCACTTTCGCCCCGGAAGGGGCGGACGAATGTGGCCACGGGTGAAGCGAGCCCGCCGACAGGCGGGCGAAGCGCAACCCGTGGAAACCGTGTCCGTTTAAGGACTCCGCCCCGGAGTGGGCGGAGGAATGCAGCTATGGGCGAAGCGCAACCCGTGGAACACGTCGCCCGTTGCGGCTATCATCCGCGGTCTATGGACCAACACCGCAAAGACGCAACCGATGGGACCATCCAGGACGAACCCGCCATCGTGGAATCCGCCGACACGCCCGACCCCGACGCCCAACAGGCACCGGAAACAAACGCGGAACCCACCCCGACCGACGACCGTGCGGCCACGACCGCCACCACCGAATCGCCCATGGGCGACGACGCGGCCGAGGTCACCACCGAATCCGTCACCGAGGCCATCCTCTTCGCCACCGACGCTCCGCTGCCGCCCGCCAAGATCGCCCGCATCCTCGGCGTCGGCGACGCCCGCTCGGTCAAGAAGCACATCGACACCCTCAACGACGGCTACGAGCGGACCGGTGCGGCCTTCCGCATCGAGGAGGTCGGAGGCGGCCTCCAGATGTTGACCCTGCCGCTCTACAACAACTGGGTCAGCAAGCTGTTGACCATCCGCCGCGAGACCAAGCTCAGCTCCGCCGCCCTCGAAACCCTGGCCGTCGTCGCCTACCGCCAGCCGGTCCTCCGGGCCGACATCGAGTCCATCCGCGGCGTGGCCGTCGGCGACGTCCTCCTGCGCCTCCGCGAGATGGGCCTGGTCAAGATCGTCGGACGCGCCGAGGTCATCGGCCGACCCATGCTCTACGGGACGACCAAAAAATTCCTGGAGACCTTCGGCCTGGCCACCCTCGAAGACCTGCCCAAGGTCGACGCCCTCGCCCTGCCCACCCGGAAGACGTCCACCGCCGAACCCGAACCCGATTCCGCCGAACCCGAACCCGATTCCGCCGAACCCGCAGAACCTGAATCATAGCCCCGGCTGTCGTAGCGGTTCCAGGATGACTCTGCCGGTTCCCGAGCCGCGAGCTTCAGCTCGCGCGGCCTGTACCATCTCTCACGCCCCGACTCGCGGGGGACCCAATCGCTATGAACAAACGCCAAATGGGATGAAACGAACACTGCCGAATGCAGGTGGCACGCTCAACCCGTTCACACAGACACCATCTGCCCTATCGTTTCTTCCAGCAGCGCCCGACCGCCGAAACGCATGCCCAATGCGCGGAGCTTGCCGGTCTCGATCTGGTGCTTGGGTGACTTGTTGTACGCCACGATGCTCGACCCGCTGCCGGTGATCTGTTTGGCGATCTCCGCCACCGTCTGCTCGCCCACGTACATGTCGTAACAGTTGTAGGCCTGCCCGGCGATGCCGTCGGCCGTCAGCAGGATTTCGACGGCCCCGGCAACGTCGCCCGCGTGAACCTCCTTGCCGCCCCGGGCCGTGTCGATGTCCTCACCTCGAGCCACCGCTTGAACCACGTCGTGCCATCGACTGCGCTCGATTGGCCGGGCCAACCCGTAGATACCCGTCGGGCGCAGCGAGCAGATGTCATACCCCTCCCCCAGCCCGTAGCTGTGCACGAACTTCTCGACGGCCGCCTTGTGCGCGCCGTAGTGGCTCGTGGCCCACAGCGGATGCGCTTCGTCCAGCGGGCGGTCCTCCAGGATCACCTCGTGAACCGCGCACGTCGCGATGAAGACGAACCGCCCGACCCCAACCCGCCGAGCGGCCTCGATCAGCCGGATCGTGCCCACCACGTTCTTCTCGACGAATTCGACCAGGTCGCCCTCTGCCCCCCGGAAACCGGCACCCACTCGGTGCAGGCCACAGTGGACCACCGCATCCACACCCTCCACTAACGACTGAGCGCTGGCCGAATCGTTCAATTCACCGGGCAGCCACTCGATCAACCCCTCTTCGTCGAACCCGCCGCGGTCGCTATTCGGGCGATACCAGCATCGGCAGCGGTGGCCGCCCGCCGTCAGACGGTTCACGATGTAACGCCCCAGAAAACCGCTGGCTCCGGTCACGGCCACGTTCATGACGGTCTCCTCGATGGCCCTCACGGCCCGCTTCGCGACTGCGGCATTCTAGCACCCACCTCACGGACCGGCGCCGATTCGACCTGCCGGCCGTAGTCCACTACCATGACCCCAGCCCGTAACCCGCTGGAAAGGTGCGTCTGAGCGTTGCCCATCCGCGATACATTCTCCGACCAGCCACACGACGGATTGCCCGACGACGACCCATTCGAGTGGATCGACGGCCACGGCCGGCGGTGGACCATCGTCGCGGACCCGGCCGGCATTTCCCTGGACTGCCAGGACGATCGGATCGAGATTCCGCGCGAGCGGTTCACCTCGGACCTCTACGTATCGCCGGTTGGTGAGCAGGTGGTGGTACGTTTTTCCGGCTCCGATCAGGAGGCCGGTTTCCTCGTGCCCAAGTCGGCCGCCGCCGCCCTGCTCGCCCGGTTGAGACAGCAGGTGGCAACCCCCGACCAGCGAGCCGAAGCCGACCGCCGCGCCACACCGCCCATCCGCCCCGATTGGCCGCAGATGACCGCCACGAGCGTCTGGGCCTTGATCTGCGCAGCGCTTGCGTTTCTGCCGTTTGTGGGTGTCGGCTTCGCCGCGGCGGCCACCGTCCTGATCGTTCGGCAGCGGGCACGCACACGCCTCGCACCCGTCACGCTGCACATCCGAACCATGCTGGCCATTGCCAAGTGGCTGGTACTGTGGGGCCTGGCCGTCTGGGCCTTGAGCACCTGGACGTGGTATCAGCCCTTCCCCGTCGACCGGCTGACTTCGATGGAAACAGCCCAGGCGCTGGGACAGGTGCCGCGGGTGGCGCTGGTCTTGGTGGTAATCCTCCTGTCCCTTTCGGTGCATGAGGCGGCCCATGCGATCTCCGCGTGGTGGTGCGGTGACGGATACGCCCGGTCGTTGGGGCGGGTCACGCTCAATCCCAAAGCGCACATCGACCCCTTTGGAACCTTGATCCTGCCCTTCATGCTCGCCCTCTCGGGCCTGGGCGTATTCGGATACGCTCGCCCTGTACCGGTGCAACTGCATGGCGTCCGGCGGTTCCGCCGGGCGCATATCCTGATCTCGATTGCGGGGCCGGGCTCTAACCTGATGCTGGCGGCGTTGTCGTTTTCGCTGCTCCTGGCCCTGGGCTGCGTTGTGCGGCACGTCGCGCCGGACGTCGCCTTGCGCCATTTTGCCAGCCTGTCTCCCAGCCTGGAGGCGGGCGGCCTGTCAGCAACCGCCCTGCTGGCCATACTGGCATCCCTTCTGAAACTGAACACTCTGATCAACGTCGTGCTGGCCGCCTTCAACCTCATTCCCATCCCCCCACTGGATGGCTCCTGGGTGCTGGAGCACCTCTTCCCCCAGACGCTGGGTCGATTCTACCTCCGCATTCGCCCCTACGGATTCCTCATCTTCATCGCCCTGTTCTTCACCGACGCCTTCGACGTGCTGCTGGAACCCTGTTGGTTCGTAGTCGGGCAGGTAAACCAGCTCTTGTGGAATTGTGTCGGCATCTGACCAGCCGGGCACGGCTGGCTCCGGATACATGTGCCGGAAAGCACTGGCGAGACACGTGGTAATCTGCATACTGATTGGCGCCTGTGCGTCCGGCACGGCGCGGATCCTGAAGCGCACGAATGCGCTGACGGTTGGTCCGGAACGAGCTCGCAGCAGATTCGGCACACACCAGAAAAGGGATGGCATCTCATGCGGCACGAACACAGACAAAACACGTGCGTTCTGAGAATCGCGATGTCGTTGTGCTTGCTCGCCCTTCTCGTGGCCGGTTGCCAGGCCACCAAGTCCGGCGGTGGCGGAGGACAGCCCGTCAATCCAGACACCGACGGTGACGGCTTGACCGACACCGCCGAACGATCGCTCGGAACCGATCCCGAACTGGCCGACACCGACGGCGACGGCCTCTCCGACGGCGCCGAGGTCGGGATGGGCACGTCTCCGCTGGCTCGCGACAGCGACGGCGACGGGTTGGACGACGGAGAAGACGCCGAGCCCACCATCCCAGCCGCAACCGATGACGACGAGCAGCCCGACGGCGACACGGATGACGGCAACGGAGAGGAACCGCCGGACTCCAACGGCCGCGAGGTCGCCGAAGCCGAACCCAACGACACATTCGAGGGCGCTACGTCCGCCCAGCTCGGCCAGGCGGACACCCTGGAGCTGACCGGCTCGGTCGGCAGCTCCGACGACATCGACGTCTTCGACCTCGGCCCGTTCTCCGCCGGCGACCGGCTGATCGTGGAGGTGACCGCCACCAGCCGCTTCCCCGACGTCCTCATGGCCGTGTTCGACGAGGAAGGCAACCTCTTCATCCGCAGCGACGACCTGTTCGGCTTCGTGGCCGACGTCGATTCCGGCGTGGACGAGGTCATCCGCCACGAATCGGCCAGCTACTTCCTGGCCGTCACCTACGCGACGGTTTTCGTCGGCCCGAGTGAGTACCGTTTGAATGTCCGGGTCGAGCGAGCCGGCGAGCTGCCCGCCGCCGACGGGCAGGTCGTCTTCCTGAACTTCGACGGCGGCCAGGCCTGGGACCCCTATCTACAGGCCCCCGTCGAGTTGAACGCCTTCGACGCGGCCGACGTCGATCCCGCCTATGAAGGGCACACCGGTGTGGTCAAGTCGAACATCATCGACACCATCCAGGAGAACTTCGAAGGTCTGGACCTCACCCTGCTGCACTCCGACGTCGACGCCCCCCCGGGCGACCCGCACTCGACCATCTACTTCGGCGGTTTCAGCCGCGTGGCCTACGGCATCGCCGACCAGGTGGACGCCTACAACCATGACCCCGCCGACAACGCCATCGTCTACACCGAGTCCTTCACCCCGGACCAGTTCCGCGAGCCGATCAGTCCCGAGGAGCTCGGCTTGGCCATCGGCAACATCGCCTCGCACGAGATCGGTCACCTCCTGGGTCTCGAGCACGTGCACGATCCGCTGGCGATCATGGACACCTCCGCACCGCCAGATGCCTTCCTGACCGACCAGGACTTCACCACCGCCGATCTGGACCCAGACGTCTTTCCTCTCGGCGGCCAGGACGCTCTCACCCTGCTCGAGGAAATCCTGGGCTTGCTGTAGCTATCGGCCGGTGCCCCCCGCAGAAAAACACGCCCGCCTGTCTGATAAGAAACCCGCCCCCGGCGCCGGATGAACCCGGGACCGCGATAACCGCGCCGGACACGCCGACCTTCACTGAAATCGCCTCACCGCCGGCATACCCTTGATGTACCGGAGGTGAAGCGATGCATTTGATCAATCCCGATTGGGGGCCGGACCCGCTCAACCAACTCATCGATGGACCGCCTCGCCGGCGTCCCTTGGCCCGCTACCAGATCCACGACATCTTTCGGGAGATGGTCCGCCACGAACTGGCTGACGGCGAACTCTCCGTGCGCCGCCGCCGGAAGCTGGTCCGCTACGCCGCGTCTTTGCAGTTGTCGGCCACCGAAGCGGGCGAACTGATCCAGGAGGCCGTGCGCGCCCAAGCGGCCGTTCGGCCGGCCGATCCGCACGCCATGGGAGCGCCCAGGCTGCGACTGCTCGCCGGTCGTGCGCCGGCCCGCGGTTGGCCGATAACGCTCAAACTGCTGATTGCCGTGGCTGCCGCGTTGCTGCTCCACGTCATCCTCACCACGCTGGTGGTGAACTAGCCCTCCGCGCCGGCAGTCCAACGGCCCACCCGGGCCGGTCTGCTCAACGCGCCCAATGTCCACGCGCCAGCGCCGCTCGCGTTGCAGCCCTACCGGCCGTCTGCTAAGGTTCCCTATTCTATCAACCGGCGGGCCGCGGAGTGGCCGCTGTGTCCGCCAGGCCCGGTCGCCCGGCTCTTGCACGCCGGGGCGGCTTTCCTCTCCCGGGCGGACCGTTCCCCCCGGGAGAAATGACACCCCATGGATACGGTCGCAACCACCACGCCACAGACCACTGCCCCCGCACGTTCCCCGGACGTGGAGTCGATCCTGCTGCCCTTGTTCTTCGGCTCCGGAGCCTGCGGCCTGATCTACGAGGTCGTCTGGTCGCGACATCTCGTCTTCGTCATGGGGGCCACCACCTTCGCCATCGCAACCGTGCTGGTCGCTTTCATGAGCGGTTTGGCCCTCGGTGCCTACATCGGCGGGCGGGTGTCCCACCGCATCCGTCGCCCGGCCGTGGTCTACGGCGTTCTCGAAATATGCATCGGGCTCTACGCCCTGCTACTGCCCCTCCTGCTGGGCGGGGCCATGCCTCTGTATCACTGGCTGTACCAGTTCGGTGAATCCAACTTCGCCATGCTGACCGCCGTCCGATTCGTGGTCAGCACGCTCTATCTGCTCATCCCAACCACCCTCATGGGGGCCACCCTGCCACTGGTCATCCAGTACCTCGCCAACCGGGAAGGCTCGGTCGGCCGTCCCGTGGCCCTGCTGTACGGCATCAACGCCTTCGGCGCCGTCTGTGGGACGCTCGGCGCCGGACTCATCCTCCTGCCGGCCATCGGCTTCTTCTTCACCACCCTGGTGGCGGCGGCCATCAACGTCACCGTGGGCCTGGTCGCCATTCTCCTCCTTCGGGAATCACAGGAGCCCGCTACCAGCACCCGGGAAACAGACGCTCATCGACAACTGCCGCCCGCTGCGCCGGACGCACTGGCCCAGCCCGGAGACGCCGTGGGACTTTCTTATGCCTGGCTGCTGCTGATCGCCTATGGCATCTCCGGCTTCGCGGCCATGGTCTACCAGATCTGCTGGACGCGAGTGCTCATCACCCTCTTCGGCGCCCACACCTACGCCTTCACCTGCATCCTGGGCGCCTTCATCCTCGGGCTGGCCATCGGCAGCATGCTCATGGGCAAGTGGGTGGATCGCATTCGCAACCCCGTGTTGGGATTCGGACTCTGCGAGATCGGCATCGCCCTCGGCGGGGCGGTCGTGGTGCCGGCCATGGCCCTCATGCCACACGTCGTCCGCTGGATCATGCTGCGGCTGCACGGCCAGTTCGACATCCTGCGGCTGACCGAGTTTGTCCTGGTGATGGTCCTCGTGCTGGTCCCCACCCTCCTGATGGGCGCCATCATGCCGCTCATCACCCGATCGTTCGCCCGCGGCGTCGCCGACGCCGGACGGGCCATCGGACGGGCCTACACCGCCAACACCGTCGGCACCGTGATCGGTTCCTTCTTTGCCGGCTTCCTTATGATCCCCGCCGCTCACTTGGGCGTACAGCGTTCGATCGTCGTCGCGGTGGTGCTCAACCTGGTACTGGGTCTGATTCTGATCTCCGCGTCCTGGCGGCGGCGGACGGCGGTCCTCGGTCTGTGGGTCGCGGGCATCGTGGCCACCGCCGTGTCCTACCCCCTCCTCACCCGACCCTGGCACACGCCCGACTTCGTCCGGGCCAATTTCCGATCCGACGCCGCCGTCACCTCCGACATGCAGGTCGAATTCTACCGGGAGGGCATCGACGCCAACGTGTCCGTCACCCGCCAGGACGACTTCCTGACCATACGCGTCAACAGCAAGCCGGACGCCAGCAACAGCATCGGCGACGCACCCAACATGCTGCTGGCCGGCCACCTGCCGGTGATGATGTGCCGGAACCCCCGCCAGGTCATGACCCTGGGCCTGGGGGCCGGCTTGACCCTCGGTGCCATCGCCTGTCACCCACGGGTCGAGTCGATCGACTCCGTCGAGATATCCGACGCCGTGCTCGAGGCCGCCGAGCTGTTCTCCGACTGGACCTACGACGCCCAGCACAACTCCCGGGTCAACACCATCCGGGCCGACGGCCGAAACCACCTGCTGCTCACCGAAAAACGCTACGACGTCATCTCCTCCATGCCGTCCAACCCCTGGCTCGCCGGAGTGGGCAACCTCTTCACCCGCGAGTTCTTCGAGCTCTGCAAGAGCCGATTGAATCCCGGCGGCGTCCTGGGAATCTGGCTGGAAGCCTACGCCATGTCCACCGAGGACTTCCAGATGGTCATCCGGACCCTGGATGAGGTCATGCCCTTCGTCACCATCTGGGAGATGGCCCCCAACGACTACCTCTTCATCGCTTCCAACGAGCCCCAGGTCCGTCCGCTGAGCTACTGGCAACGCCGACTCGAAACCCCCTGGGTCAAGCGCGACTTGGCCCGCATCGGCGCGTACCGCCTCGAACACCTGCTGGGCCGACTGCTTGTCGATGACACGGCGGTCGCCCAAGTGGTCGGCGACGGACCGCTCAATACCGACGACAACGCCAGACTCGAGTTCTCGGCGCCGGCCTACGTCTGGACCAAGATCGCGGCCTACTCCCGGACGCTCAGCCTGCTGCACGACCACTCGGTCAGCCCCTTCAAGCACTTGGTCGTCGCCGACGGTCCGGATGAGGAACGCGACCGCCTGGCCCGGGCCATGGATGTGCTCCGGCGAAGTCGCGATCTGCGCAGACGCGGCCTGGTCGCCGCCGCGGCCGAAGACTGGCGCGAAGCCATCGAACGGCTGCACGAGGCCTACGCCCTGGCCCCGACCGACCCGGTCACGTTGGAGACCGTCCTCGGTGGCCACAAGGCGATTCACGATGGCGTGCTGCCATTCGTGGACCCGCTGCTGCAGGAGTGGATTCGCGCCAAGGAGAGAGACTTAACGGACCAGCGACAGCAGTGGAGGTCACAGGAACTGCCGCCCGTCTTGGCTAAGTCGGTCGGCACCCTGGAGTTGAGCGAGGAGCCCCCGCCGGATAGCTGAAAAGCGGCGATCAAGTGGACCTTGGGTTCCGATAACGGAGTGCGGGCGCGGCCCCGCCGGCGAGATCGTGTGGCAGTCCCTCAACCCGTACGTCATCGCCCGGGGCGACCGCCGGACCATCGTGCGCATGAAGCGATACAAGCTCTCCTACGTGGACCGGATCATCAGGCACCATGAGGGCCGCGAACAGGCCGGGGGAGTAGCCCCCTGACCAACGGCGGGCAAGTCGCCCGCGCAAGCCGAGGAGGAGCGTCGTGAACCGAAGTGCAGACTCTGGGGCCTGGTACCGCCCGTGGGCGCCGGCGCTGTGGTTGATGGCCGTGCTGGAAGTGACGGGCACAGCCGGATGCAAACCCGAGCGGCCCGACGGCGACTCCGCGCCAATCGCCAAAGAGACCCAAGACACTCAGGCCGCCAACATCGACCGCCTGCGCTCCCTGCCGTACGTGGGATTCTCCAGCCAGAAGGCCGACGAGGGAGAGTCGGGCGTGGTACGCTTCGATGCCCAGCGATCCTGCCCTGGATACAACCTGTACAGCAGCCACAAGCTCTGCTCGGCCAGCCTGATCGACGCCCGGGGCGAGGTGATCCGTTTCTGGGAGCACCCCGGGCGCCATTGGACCAATTGCAGGCTTCTCCCCAACGGCGACCTGTTGGTGGTCGGTCGCGACCGGATCGACGATGACCGCGCGATGGCCGACGACGTGGGCCGTTTCGTCCTGCGGCTCTCATGGGAGGGGCGGGTTCTGTGGAAGAAGACCATCCCGGCCCACCACGACGCCGAATGGACACCCGACGGCGGGATTCTGACGTTCGTCACCCGGCGCCGCCGCAGCGCGGCCATCTCCCTGAACGTGGACATTCGCGACAACGAACTGACCCTGCTGTCCGCCGATGGCCAAGTCGTAGACCACTGCTCGCTTTTGGACGTCTGCGGGGCACGCCCCGACCTTTTCACCTTTCAACCGGTCGCGCCGAAGACCCGCCAGTGGATAATTGACCTGTTCCATTGCAACTCCGTGGAATGGATACGGCGTCCCGACCTCGAGCCCAGGCATCCGATCTACGCCTCGGGCAACGTGCTCATCTGCAGCCGGCACCAGGACACCATCGCGGTGATCGACTGGGACAAGAAGGAACTGGTCTGGGCCTGGGGGCAGGGCGAGATATCGGGGCCGCACGACGCCACCCTGCTGGACAGCGGGAACATCCTTCTGTTCGACAACGGCCTGGGCCGCGGCTGGTCGCGGGTCATCGAACTCGATCCGCTGACCGAAACCATCGTCTGGGAGTACCGGGCCCCCGAGCCGACCGACTTCTACACCAAGAGCCGCGGCTCCAGCCAGCGCCTGGCGAACGGCAACACCCTGATCGCCAACTCCGATAACGGCCAGGCCTTCGAGGTGACCCCCGACGGCGAGATCGTGTGGGAGTTCCTCAGCCCGCACGTCAACGCCGAGGGCTACCGCGGGACCATCGTGCGTATGAAGCGATACCCACTCTCCTATGTGGACAGCATCATCGAACAACATGAAGGTGCGGACCGCGATGCCGCCCGGCCCTGACTGCGATGGTCGTTGCACCGATGATCGTCGTTGCCCTGCTATCCGCCTGGGACCTGCACCTGCTGCCGCAGTCAGTTCGACGAGTCTTCCACTTCCGCCGTCGGGCCGCGGTGTACGAGAGCGAGTGGCAGAAATGGCGCGGGCAGAAGGACAACGTCAGCCGCTGGACGGAGAAAGGAAGGGCCCTGGCCGACTACGCCTCACCCGGTGATTCGCTGGTTGCATCCGCGATCGGGGCCGTCGGGTACTATTCGGACCTCTTCATTCACGACCGGGCGGGACTGGTGACGCGCGAGGTGGCCGTTCGTCAATTGGTAGGGCCGCTCCAAACCTCGCCGGGACACGACAAGATGGTCGAGGAAACCTTCTTCCTGCCCCGACGCCCGGAACTGCTGCGGGCGACGGTCGTTGCCGGCCGGCCCGGGGCCAGGACCGTCGAGATGATCGAGGCCCAGGTGGACGAACTGCGGGAAGCCGGCCTGCAGGACAGCTACGTGGTTGACTTCCAGCTCATCGACATGGCCATCACCAGCGGCAAACCCAAGTATTTCGTCGTCTGGCGGCGGATCGAGGAGGGCAGCGATCCCCAGACTGCCCGGGACGCCTTTGCATTGCAGCTTGAATCTCTGGAAGCGGGTTCTCCTCTGCGCCCGCTGAAGAGCCGATGACGCAAGACACTGGGCGACGAGCAGCCGCCCGGCGAGTTATCAGACCGGCCGCACCAAAAGGCCCACATGACCGTGCGGCTGACGAGCGGTGGCCACGTTGGGCTCGCTTGACGTTTTGTTTGCGACGAAAGTACATTCCGGCCCGTTTGGGGACGAACCGGGTGCGGGGTCGGCACGGTAGAAGAGGGAGTGGGCGTCGGCCTGAGACGCCGCGCCCCCTCGTCCAATAATCGGTCCAGGCAGCCGTAATCAGGAGAGCAGCAACGTGCGTTTTGACCGACGCCACCGCAGCCGGCCGGCCGTGCTCGGCATCATGATCCTGGCCGTCCTGGCCGGCTGCAAGGACGAGGTCGGGGCGGATCGGACGCCCAAGCCCGTACCGCTGGGGCCGCCGCTGGCCAACCGCGTCGATACTCAGAACGTGATCCTAATCTCGGTGGACACCCTGCGGGCCGACCACTTGGCCTGCTACGGCCACGAGTTCGTGCGATCGCCCGCCATCGACGGCCTGGCGGCCGAGGGCATGCTGTTCACGCAGCACGTCGGCGCCGCGCCGACCACGTTGCCCTCCCACACGTCACTGATGACCGGCACGTATCCGCACACCCACGGGATCCCCAAGCAGGCCTACGTCGTCCACCCCGACAACGTCATGCTGGCCGAGATGCTCAAGGACGCCGGCTTTGTCACGGGCGCCTTCATCGGCGCCTTCCCGCTCGATGCCAGCTTCGGCTTCGATCAGGGCTTCGAACATTTCGACGCCAGGTTCGACCTGGAAAAAGAAGACACGGTGCGCGACCAGGCCCAGCGCCGGGCCGAGGCGATCACCGACTCGGTCATCGACTGGTTGGACTCCCGGCAACCCGCCCCCGACGAGCGCCTGTTCCTCTTCATCCACTACTTCGACGTCCATTGGCCCTACGACGCGCCCCCGCCGCATCGAGGCATGTACCGTCGGGATTCACTCTCCGTAGGCACCACCATGGAAGACATTCGCCGCGTGCAGGACCTGCTGCGCGAGCCCGCCACGCACGACGAGGGCCTCAAATACGCCCGGGCCCTGGACGCCGAATACTGCGCCGAGATCACGTATTGCGACTACCACATCGACCGCCTGTTCCGCGCCCTCAGGAACCGGCGGCTGTACGACAACTCGCTCATCGTCCTGACCTCCGATCACGGTGAGACCCAGCACGAACACGAGAACGTCTTCAATCATGGCTGGTCGGTGTACGACACGGAGATCCACATCCCGCTCATCCTGCGCTTCCCGGGTGGCCGATTCGGCGGGCGCCGCGAGGACCGGCTGTGTTCCAACGTGGACGTGGCCCCCACCATCCTGCACCTGCTGAACCTGCCCGGGCACGATGGCCTGGAGGGCGAGAGCTTCGCCGGCCTGATCGACGCCCCGCTGCCGCCCCGCGATCCCGTGTTCGCCGAAGCCACCCAGCCCTGGACCCTGCCGCAGTTCAACGACCCCGATTGGCGCAACCAGACCAAGTACCAGTGCGCCCGCACCGACCGGTACAAGTACGTTGCCCGCCTCGGCGACGGAAGGTCCGAGTTCTACGATCTGCAGCGCGATCCGGCCGAGCAGGTCAACCTGCTGGTCAGCGCCCAGCCATACGATCGGGCCGTGTTCGAGCGGATGAGCAGGCTCTTGGACGAGTGGCGCGCCGGGGCCAGGCCCTTTCCGTCAAGGGAGCTGCAGGAGGACGACACCAGGGAAAAGCTCAAACGCCTCGGATACGTGGAAGACAATGACAACCAAGGACCGCGACAGTAGGCTTTTATGCGCCCGGCAAGCGGCCGCGTGAGGAGTCGATCCGCCGCGAGCCGACGCCGCGCCACCGCGACTTGAAGCAATGAACCAGAAGTCCACCGCCAACAGCGCTACCCGGAAGCTCACTGCGGCGGATCGACCGACCTCCCCGACCGCGGAGCTGCTGCGGAGCAGGCCGATCGTCGCCCTCCTGGCCGTCGCCCTGCTGATTCGCGGCGTCGCCATGTGGGAGGCCCGCCACGCCCACCTGGTGCTCGATGAGCAACTCTACGCGATCCGGGCCGACGCCCTGCTCGACGGCCGGGGATTCCTCGGATCCTACCAGTCCTGGGTCCGCCACCCCGAGTCGCCCTACATGGCCATGCTGCCGCAGTACCCCGGCGCCTATCAGCCCCCGGCCTACGTCGTGTTCCTGGCCGCCGTCATGGGCGTGACCGGACGAAGCATCCTCGCGGTCAAGGCCGCCCAGGTCCTTCTGAGCACCTTCACCGTGCTGATCGTTTACGCCATCGGTCGGTCCTGGTTCGACCGGCGCCGCGGGCTGATCGCCGCATGGATCTGTGCCCTCTACCCGAACCTGATCGCCTTCTCGCACTACCTGTGGACCGAGACCTTCTTCATCTTCCTGCTGCTCCTGTCCGTGTGGGTGCTGACCCGGGCCAAACGGGTCCCCGGCCTCAGGTCTTTTCTGGTTGCCGGAGTCATCCTCGGTCTGGCCGCGCTGACCCGGTCGTCCGTGCTCTACTTCGCACCCGTGCTCATGGTCTGGCTCGTCGTGACCTATCGGGCGCAGTGGCGACCGGCCCTGGCCGGCGCGATCGCGATGGCAGTGATGATGGCCGTCACCATCCTGCCCTGGACGATCCGCAACTACCGGCTCTACAACGCCGTCGTTCTGATCGACACCAACGGCCCCTTCAACCTGTGGCGAGGCAACGATCCGACCACCTTCAGCCTCCGCCAGGACCCGGCGGCGCCCAAGTACGCGCCGCCGTTCGAGCGCATCCCCATGAACCCCGTCGGCCTGCAGAACGCTCTGGAGCTCAGCTTCCTGGCCAGGGAACGCTTCGACGTCGCCTATCCCACGGACCTGCAAATGATGCAATGCGCCCGGGACCTGGCTTGGGATTGCATCCGCGTCGACTTCGTCGGCTTCCTCGGGCGGGCCGGCCTCAAAATGTGGGATATGTGGAACCCCACCTCGTTTCTCATCCGCCACCTTCGCCTCGGCGCCTACGGACCGGTGAGCCCGATCGTCGAAGGCGTCATCACCTGGGCCGCGGGCATCACCTACCTCCTGGTCATGATCCTGGGCGTCATCGGCTGGTCCCGTCGGTGGTGGGACGCACGGGCCTGGCTGGTGCTCCTGTTGCTCTTGTTTCACTGTGCGATTTATGCGGCCGCCTTCGGATTGACCCGCTTCCGTCTGCCGTTGATGCCGTTCATCATCCTGTTCGCCGCCAACGGGCTGGCCTTGTTTCTGCCCCCGCGCGGAGCGCACCATGACGAAATCACGGCTGAAACGGCGCCGACACCGACCGAACCCTGATCGCCCCACCGGTCGGGACCGTCGTCGCCTGAACCGCCGGGCGGCCACAACGTAGCAAAGAGCGATTTCGATGATGGGTCACGCTACAAAACATCCGCCTCGACGGTGCTTCGTCCGACCGGCCGTCACGGCGTCCCTCATCTGCGGCGCCCTCTGTGGCTGTGCCCGGGATGAACCGCAATCCGAGCCCGACACCAGGCCCAACTTCCTCTGGATCGTCTGGGACACCGTCCGGGCCGATCACCTCAGCCTCTACGGGCACACCAACCCCACCACCCCCTTCCTGGAACAGTGGGCCGGCGACGCCCGGGTCTTCGACAACTGCCTCTCCGTCTCCAGTACCACCGCCCCCTCCCACGCCTCCATGTTCACCGGCCTCATGCCCACCGAACACACCACCGACAACACCCGGGCCTATCTGCCGTCCGATGCCAACACGCTCGCCGAGCGATTGCACGCCGGCGGGTACCAGACCTACCTCTTCTCCGCGAACCCCTACATCAGCCCGGCCCACAACTTCACCCAGGGCTTCGACCTCGCCGAACACCCCTGGTCTCCCAAGTACGAACAGGACGCTCTGCGAATCGTGCGGCAGAAGGTGCCCGCACACGATCGCAGCAGCGAGCTGCCCCAGAAGCTGGCCGCCGGCCAACTGAGCGTCTGGACCATCAAGGCCTGCGGCCAACTCACCCTGACCGGCGTCGAGTCCTGGCTCGCGACCCGCGACCAACAACGCCCCTACTTCGTCTTCCTCAATTACATGGAGGCCCATCGGCCCTACATCCCCCCCGAAAAGTACCGCCGCCGCATGATGACCCCCCAGCAGGTGACCCGGTCGTATCAGATCGACCGCGGATGGCTGCCCATCTGGGAGTACACCTTTGGCCTGCGAGAATACAGCCGCGCGGACCTCGAGGTCGTGGCCGCCACCTACGACGCCGCCATTGCCGAACTTGACGACCTCTTGAAAGACCTGTTGACCTCCCTGCAGGCTAAGGGGCTGCTGGACAACACCGTGGTCATCCTCACCTCCGACCACGGCGAGCACCTCGGCGAGAAACACATGCTCGACCACCAGTTCTCGCTCTACCAGCCCTTGCTGCGCGTGCCGCTCGTGATTCACTACCCACCGCGATTCCAGCCCGGACGCGACCGCCGCCCGGTGATGAACCACGATCTGTTCCCCACGTTGCTGACCCTGGCGGGCATCGATCCGCCTCCCGGCTCTTCCACTCAGCCCGTCAGCCTGCTCGCCCCGCTCGACACCAGGAACCGTATCGCAGAGTACCCCTCGCCGATGGCTCGCCCCATCGACACCGTGCTCCAGGCCCATCGGAATTGGGACCCTTCACCCTGGCAACGAAGCCTGCGCTCCATCACCGACGACCGCTTCAAATACATCTGGGCCTCCGACGGCCGACATGAACTCTACGACCTGCGCATCGACCCGCAGGAGCGCGGCAACATCATCCACCTCGAGACCGAGGCCACCCAACGGCTGGCCGACACGCTCGACAGCGCAGTCAAGGCCTATCACCAGCCCGATTTCGCCCCTGCCCCGACCGGTACGCTCTCTGAACAGGAGCGTCAGCGCCTCGGGGCCATGGGCTATCTGGATGAGCAACCGGACCAGACCTCCCCCGAAGAAGTGCCCACCAGCCGTCCCACCCCACCGTGACCAACGCGCCCCGCCGACTCACGAGCCGCGAACTTCAGTTCGCGCGGCCTGCGTCGTCGCAGAGCCGCCCAATCGGCGGGCACCCAATCGGCATAAACGAACTGTAGACGGTCTGATCCGTGATCACCGCGGCGGGCGCGCCCCTTCCAGCTCCAGCAGTCGCCGTTTCAGGAGAACACCCTCGGGTGAGGAGAATCCGCCCAGTGTCCCGTCCGACCGGACCACTCGGTGACAGGGTACGATCAGCGGCAGTGGGTTGTTGGCCATCGTTGATCCCACCGCTCGCATCGCGTTGGCACTGCCCGCCGCCCGGGCCAGGTCGGCGTAGCTGGCCGTCTGCCCGCGAGGAATCCTGCGGCAGGCCTCCAGCACGCGCCGCCGGAACTCGCTGACCCCGCCCAGGTCCAGCCGCACCTCGAACCGGACCGGTTTGCCGTCAAAATACGACCGGAAGGCCCGCACCACCCCGGGCAGCAGCGCCGCACTCAATCTGGAATCGGGAAACCGTTTACGGAGCATCGACTCGACGCGCGCCCGGCTGCGAACCGGCAGGAACGTCGCCAGAACGCCCTGATCGCCGGCTACGATCGCGCACAAACCCCACGATGTGTCGAATGTAAGGTGCCGAATCACGAACGGCGATTATCGACCCCGCTGGTGCTGACGCAAGTGCGCGGGGCGACGCCGAAGGGCCGCTCGCTGGAAGTCGGTCACCGTGCGGGCCAGGCGGGCCAGCGTCTCCTGACCTTCCCGAGACGTCTCCAGACCCACAAACTGGAAACCGAACGACCCGGCGCCGTCGGACACCGGCTCGCGGTGGCGGAACGTCGCGTCCAGCACGAACTGCGGACCGCTCGAACGCAGGGCGAAGCTGACGCAGACCGGGCCGCCCGGCGGCAGGTCCGCCGAGGCGTTGCTGCGCACCCGGATCCCCCCCGCCGACAGATCCTCCATCACGCCCACGTACTCCCGGGCCGATTCCGAACCGGGCGAGCCGCAGGAGAACACCACCTTGACCCGCCGGTCCGGCGGTGGGCACGCCCGCTGGTAGACGCGACGCTGCAACTCCTGCAGACCGTCCGGCCAGCGCAGCATGATCGGAGCGGCGCCTTGGGCGCCGGCGTTGCCGGCCGGCCGCGGAGCCGCAACCACCGAGTTGAACAGGCATTTCTTGTGGCCCCGGCGGAAGGCGACGCCCAGCAGCTCGCCCATTTCGGCCGCCGCCGAATCGTCGTCGTCCGGCGACTCAATGAACAGGTGCCGCTGGGGTTGGTCACATCCCGCGAACCGTGTCTTGCTCACCGTCCAGCCGGTGTCGTTGTGGCGGGTCAACACCACAGGAGTCTGCCGCGATGCAGCCTCGGCAATGATCTGGTCGCGTCGTTCCGGGCTGACGTACAGCACTTGGCTCATGATGTCAGACTCCTGGTGGCCTAGGCGTATGGGGCCAGGGCCGCTTGCAGGCGATGGAACTGGTCGCGATTGTCCTTCAGCTGAAACTCCAGCCCGATCACCGTCCGGGTTGCGGTGCCGGCCGGCGTCTTGCTCCTCACCGTCCCGCCAAGCGTAAACGACGCTTCCACGCGGGGCAGTTCAAAGACCACCTGCAGCACGTCGCCGATCGCCAGGGCGTCCGCTTCATCCCGCGGGGCCAGACACGCCAACCCCGCCGGGCTCACGTTGAGCAGGGCCGCCGTGCCCGACCACAGCTCGCTCCCGTCCGGGCTGCTCCGGGCCAACTGAACCTCGACCGACTCGGTCACCGGGTCCCGCCAGAATCGGCGCCGCTGCAGCACCTGCAAACCCTCCGGCCGCACGACTTCCAGACGCTGGCCCTCCTCGTCTTCCACCACCGCCAGCACGTTCGTCTCGAACAGGTAACGCTCCCGATCAAGGTCCATCACCGCCTCGCAGCACACGGACTGCAGGTCGGGCTTCAGGCTTACCCCCGCCTCGCCAAGCCCGATCCACAGCGACTCCGACGTCCCAGACACGATCTCGCCGTTCAGAGTCGCCTCCGGGTCGTTCCGCGGGATCAGGCTCACCCGGACCCGACGCCGGATCGCAACCTCCACCACGCGGCGGGCCTGGCTGGCGCTCAGTTCGTAGGCCGACAGGGAACGGCTTTGCTCGATGGTCAGCATTTTCTTACCTGCCTCTTCGGATCTGGCGACGTTGTTCGGTCGCAATGAAGCGGCGGATGTCCCGCTCGTACGCCTGCATGGGCACCAGTGGCCAGGAAAAGAAACTGAACCCCGCGACGGTCGACAGGCCGTTGTCCGTGCTTCGACAGTGCCGCAGTTCCATCATCATCTGGAGCTCGTCTTCAACCTCGGGCAGACACAGCGAAATAAAGAACGTGTCTCTAGCCTGCCACTCCTTTGTATCCTCGGCGGCCACCAGGAGACCGACGCCCCCGGCGGAGAGATTGACCAGCCGGGCGTCGAACCGTTGCACGTCGATCGGCGCGCTGCCGCCGCAGTCCCGGCAGCCTCGATGCACCATGGCGACGACCGCCCCCTGCCCGGCCAACGAGAGCCGGAAGTCGGACCGCCGTTGCTCCTCCCGCACCTCGGACGGCAACGCTATCGCTATGCCCACCACCTGTTGGCTCGCGTTGAGCCGAACCCTGCAATCGCTGCGGACCACCCGGGACCGAAACGCATAGCGCGAACCGCCCAGCGCGAAGTGGATCACCAGCCGCTGGTCCTGCTGCAGCAACACCGCCTTGCCCGTCGATTGGGGGCGATCCACGTACACGTGCTCACCGTCCAGCGTCAACAACCGAGTCCGGGCCGTCTCCACCACCCCGCCGCCGCGATCGAACTGCAGCTCGGCGCTGGTGTTCCGCTGGCAGACCTCCTTCAGGAGGCTGTCCTGCCTCTCAGGCTTGACTGCTGTTGCGGCCGGCATCGAGCTTCCTCGGGCCTGAATGCGATGCGCAGACTTCGCTTATCATTTGTCGGACGGTTGCAGCGTGGACTTGACGCTCGCCGGAGGACCCCGCGCCCGATAACCCGCACCCCGCGGTCCGGCTATACACCGCTGGCATCTTCGGTCGCGATCACTCGGGGTGGGTCGCCCGACACCGCCAGCGACGACGCGTTCCGGGGCCGGTACGCCCCGGCCATCGTCACCAACAGCCCCGGCAGGGCCCAGATCAGCTGCAGCAGGCGAATCCCCATGGCCATGCACAGAATCTGGGAGAGACTACCGTGCACCTCCAGCAGGAAGTACTTGTACACCGCCTCGGACGTGCCTAGCCCCTGCGGGCTGATCGGAACGGAGGCGACGATTACCCCCGCAGACGTGACGGCATAGTAATCCCACATTTTGCCGTCCGAGAAGTCCATCCCCACCGCCCAGCAAATCAGCACGAAGGCGGTCACCGCGAAGAGCTGCAGGACCACGGTGGCCAGCAGGGCACCAAGCACCAGTCGCTTGTGGTGCAACAGGCGGCGAGTGGCCCAGACGGCCCGCAGGGCCTGGTGCAGCAACCACTCCGCAAGCCGAAACAGACCGCTGCGCTCAGAAGCGGATGATGCGGTCTCGCTGGCGGGCGGATTGTCCAGCCCGGATGCCCAACGCTGACCGTCCAGCCAGGTCCGCACTCGCCCCGAAGCCAGCAGCACGCCCATCCCGATAATGCCCAGCCAAAGCGCCGCGATCGCGTAACCCGCCTCGATCAACCTCGGATCCCGCGCGCAAGTGAAGATCACCAGCCCCACCGTCGTCAGCAGACCGGTCAGCCCGATAACGCGGTCCAGGAACACCGTGGTCACCGCCTCCGTCTTCAGGTTGGTGTGTTGGGCGATCCAGTACGCCTTGGCCAGGTCGCCACCGGTGGTGCCCAGGGCCACGAAGTTCAGGAAATTGCCCGCCAGGCATAGCTTCAGGCTCTCCCAATAGCTGACGTGAATCTCCTGCGCCCGCAGCATCCACACGAAACGCAGCGACTGGATGAAGGTCACCGGGGCGAAGGCCAACAGGCAGAGCAACAGCACGCGCCCGCTGCTCCGCTTCAGGGCCGTGATCAGACCGTAGCTGATCTCCGGAGATCCGTCCTCCTTCTCGGCGATCCGGTCGCGCGGTAGCGCCACCTCCTGACCGTCCTCTTCCACCGTCACGGTGCTCTCGGTCTCGCCCACCATGGGCAGTCGCTGCCCGTCGGTCGTCTCAATGTAGTCGCGCAGCGCGACCCCGTTCAGCACCCAGGCCAACGCCCCCACGCAGACCACCGTGCGCAACAGTGTGAAGATCCGTTTCCTGGTCTTCTCGCTCATGGAGTCGGACCACTCTGCCGGCGCCACTCCCTCGCCCGGCCATCGAGTGCCAAAGACGCCCCTCGAAAACGACCTGCCTACCGCAGCCGCTGCCCAATGGCAAGCGGCCCCCTGCTCATTCACCGCCTCGGCTCCCGGCGGCGACACCGGCCGGTCCATGCTCCAATCCACCACAGACGTTATCGGATGCGCAGACTCGCCAGTGAAACCCGGGCGTCGTACACTGCTCCACGTGGACCTGGAGAGTCTTTTCGATCACCACCTGGAACTGCCCGCCCCGGGCACGCCGCTCGAAAGCCGCATGCTGCCCCCGGGCGGCGGGGTCTGCGCCCTGGCCGATGAACGCGGGCGGCTCATCCTCCTCCTCGCCGCCCAGAACCTGCGCCGCACCCTCGGGCTGCGACTCAACCCCCCCGACGACGGGCCGCGACGGCCCCGGGCCGACCTCCGGGCCCTCGCCCGCCGCCTCTGCTGGATACCCACCTTCTCCGTCTTCGAAAACTCCTTGACCTACCTGCGCGTCGCCCGCCGCCTCAACCCCGACCGATACCGAAAGGACCTCGCCTTCGGGCCCGTCTGGTTCGCCCGTCTCGATCCGCGGCAGCCCTTCCCCAGGTGGGTCGCCGACCGCTTCGCCT
>Ga0307380_10003364_pt1 | contig 22131 bp, 18 predicted proteins | sample UN3MG_FD_202239 | JGI IMG/M metagenome (GOLD analysis project Ga0307380, IMG submission 202239) | Soil microbial communities from Risofladan, Vaasa, Finland - UN-3 | ecosystem: Environmental > Terrestrial > Soil > Coastal area > Acid sulfate soil | place: Finland: Risofladan, Vaasa | collected... | reverse complement strand
GCAAAAGGCAACGGCCAGCAGCGCGAGAGAGTTCATTGCATAACCCCCGGGGAATAACTGAGTTTCCCCAATTATCCCGCCGGAGTGCGGACGCTGTCAAATCCTCCCGGTGTTTCACGCTTCACGCGCTTATCCACAATTACCGTGCTCGCCATGAGATCATGCAGCGCCTGCTTCCGCTCGGTGAACGCCGCCATGATGAAGCCAGCGCTCAGCAAGACCCACGAGATCAACTTACCCCAATGCCTGCTGGTCGCCCTCCAGAATGAGATCTTTTTCCCTTCGTGATCGGTGACCGCCATCTTCATTGCGAGCTTGCCGAGTGTCGCCTGCTTGCCGGAACTCTCCATCAGCGCATAGTACAGCCACGGCAGGATGATTGCCACCGCCCACCCGATGACTGTCAAGGCGGCGTCCCACTTGGGTGGCAGGTCGTGGGTGTTTTCTGGGAGTATCATGAACATGATGAAAACCACTAAGAGTATCGCGATCCCAACACCTGCTGCGACTACCAGAGTATCCAGCGTGCTCGCGACAAACCTCCTCCAGAAACCGGCGAATTTCACGATAGCAAGGTCAATGGCATTGACCTGCCTTGGCTGCTCGCCCATGTCCCAGCGAACCTGGTCTGCAAGCCGGCCAATCTCAGGCGCAGGACCCTCGGTGACCGTTCCTCGCTTCCAGGCCTCATATCTGGCAAAGCTCTCATCGGAGATAATGCCTGTGCCGACCATGTCGCCTGCACTGAAGGACATGGATTGGAAAGCCCCCACTCCTACCGACCCCCGGCCCGCGATGTCGAGGTCCGCCTTCCTCACGAACAACAGCCGCCTGCCGCTGTCCATAGTTATGATCGCCGTGTCAGGGGCGAGCAGCACCTGCACGGACAACTGCTTTTTGCCCTCGTGAACCGAGAATGCGATCACATCGCTCGCCTTGGCAGTACCCGTCTTGCCGATCAGCCGGGCAGTCGAGTCCAGCCATCTCAACCTTTCCTTGGGCGGCTTGACAACCGGAAGGGTCGAGAACGTCTTGTACCTCGAGAAACTCTGAAGCCCCCATACTATCTGCCATATGCCCAGCATGACAAAGCTGCCGCTGGCGTGTCCTGATTCGCCTGTTTTCATATCGAGAATCGTGCTGCCGATATTGAAGGCGCCAAGGATTAGGAGCGCGAATCCATCAACCGCCACTCCTGCGGGGGTCGGGGCATTGACTATCCAGATCCCCTCCAGTAACAGGAACATCCCGATGGAAAAGAGGAGAGTGTCGAGCAGGTCTTTGCCGACTCCGCCCGCGCCGCCAATGACCGCCAGCGCCCCGAAGACAATACTGCCAATGCCGCCGGCCCTCAGCGTCTTCCTCAGCCACCTGAAGTTCGCCCACTTCTGCGGTTCATCGTGATCATGAATAAGGTTCACGTTAGCCTCCAGCGCCAACAGTCGGTACCAAAGCATTCAATCAGAAACACGGAATTCCCTTCCACGGCGGGTAACATACGTATGACGAGGATGCCCTTGTATGAAAGTTGGACTTCACATCAAGATCGGCGGGGGATTGGGAGCGGCAGCAGATTACGCCGCTGAGATCGGCTGCGAGACCATCCAGATATTCGCGGGCAATCCGAACGCCTGGAACCCCGGCAAGCTCGACCTCGTGCAGGCGCAGAAGTTCCGGGAGAGCATCGAGCGATCGGGCATCTCACCGGTCATCATCCATACCCAGTATCTGGTGAATATGGCCGCCCCCGACCCGGATATCTACCTCAAGTCCACTAATTCGGTCCTTGAGGCGCTCCGGCGTGCCAGTATCCTCGGCGCTCAGTATGTGGTCACCCACATCGGCAGCCACAAGGGGGCGGGGTTCGAGCAAGGCCTGGAACTCGTGCGTCAATCATTGTCAACGGCGCTCACTCAAGCAGACAATGACGTCGTCCTGCTGCTGGAGAACTCGGCCGGGGCAGGGGGCTCGCTGGGGACGAACTTCGAGAATCTGCATGCAATTCTGGCCTCGCTTCCCGAGTTCGAGCAGAGGCTCGGAATCCTCCTGGACACGGCGCATACTTATGCCGCAGGATACGACCTATCGAGCGCGGACGCGGTGAATAGCACCCTTGCTGCGTTCGATTCAGTGGTCGGCTTGAATCGTTTGAAGGCCATGCACCTGAACGATACTCCCTCCGCCCTCGGCTCGCACCTCGACCGCCATGCAAACACAGGCGCAGGAAACATAGGGGAAGCGGGCTTCCGGGCCTTGATCAATCACCCGGCCCTGGTAGGTCTCCCCGGCATCATCGAAACCCCCCGCCGCGGCGGCAAAGGCATCGAGGACCTGGCGATCGTCAAGCAGTGGAGGGACGGCAAGTAGTCGGCGATGTTCTGGATCTCTGTTGTGCAGACGATGTTGCCACTGCCAATCGTTTGCTTTGGCGAGGTTGGGCTCTGGCATTTCCTGTCGCTCCTGGACTCGCCCATTGGCGTATGCCGAATACCGAGAGGACATTCTAGCCGAGATTCCAGAGGCAGATGACACAGAAAAGAAGGAGGCATGTGGCAGCCTGTAGAATAGAGTAGAGATAAAGCACCTTTTCCTAAGGAGGTAAGAGCGATGTACATGCGGTTTCTCGTTGTAGCGGCGATCTGCATTGTGATCGGTTCTATGGTCTTGGCCCAAGCGATCCCTCCGGTATCCGCCGAGGCACGATCGCCGTTGGGAATATGTAACAGGGCGAGCGCTGAAGAATGCGCTGTCACCACGATTAAGCGATGGATCACCATCACCTCGCATAAGGACCAACAGAAAGTGCCACTGGAACCCATCATAAGGGGCAAGGTATACAGCAACAAGGCGCAAGTATGGGTCATCGTCCATCCCATGGAGACACAAGGCTACTGGGTTCAGGAAAAGGCCAGTGTGAGACAAGACGGAAAATGGTCTACGCTTGTATTCATCGGAAGAGAGGGCAATGAGGATGTGGGGAAGCACTTCGAGATCAGGGCGGTCGCCAATCCCACAAAGCCCATAGCCCGCGGCGACGTATTGGATGGCTGGCCTGAGGCAATGGCTCGCTCGGGAATAGTCGAGCTGATTAGGAAGTAGTCACATGAATCCTGATAATGCGACGGAGTCCGGGTGGATCAATCTCACCAGGCTCTTACTGGCGATACCCCCCGCAGTTTCCGCAACCTACACAATGGCCGCTAGTGTCCGACCAGCCGTAGGCTATGCCAAGGTGGTGCTGATTTCTGTGGGTTTTGTGCCACTGGTCTTGGCGGCGGTTTTCCTGCTTCTCACGGGCCTAGAGAAACCACTGAGTATAGTTTATCCGCCTCGGCCGAAGATTGGTCTGGTTCTATTCTCGGTATTCCTGGTGGCGCTTGGATGGTTTGCTCATAGGCCACCCCGGCCATCGGTCATGATTACCGATCCGGCGGGCGAGTCCGTCGTGGGCAGCGATGTCATCATCAAAGGAACTGCCAGCGATATGGACGCTGAGATATGGGTAATTGTGCACCCCATGAGAACCAGGGGGTATTGGGTGCAGTCGAAAACGGCAGTCAGTGAGGATCATACGTGGGCGGAGTTGGCCTGCTTTGGAGCCCCTGATGATTTCCAGATCACGGCTGTTGCAGATCCAGTGGAGGTATTGGAGGCGGGGCAGGAAATGGATCATTGGCCGGAGGCCAAGGCCAAGTCCCCGATCGTGATGGTGGTGAGAGAAGCAGATTAGGCCCTTATATATGCCCTGCTATCGGTGGTATAGGTAATCTCATGCGCTGCCCTCAAATATAATGATAACATGTGTGAGCCTTTGTGCCCTTGATTCCCGATCATTCTTCCAGAGCTTCTCCAGAAGAATCACTGCTTGGTAGATGGGGATCAGGGGTCTTTTCAGTCTATGTCTCGGTATCTGAGACCATGGGTCTGAGAGTGACATTCACAGGACTCTATTGTCCAGAGTACTGCCTCTGCTAAGGTCGGGTTTCAGGGTACCCCAAAACCCACAACCCACAACCCAAAACCTTTTTTCAACTGGGCAGCCGATTCTTCGTCTGCTTCTCGAGGGCCTTTTCGAGCTGCTCCATACTGACGTGGCCGGTCTTGACCAGCAGCGTCCCGAGCGGAATTGCTTCAAGGCCCTGCCGGTGAATCTCCATCTGCTTATTCAGGCAGTCCACGATCAGCTCCCTGGACGCCAGTCCCATCTCAACCAGTATCTCGCCAATCAGCTTATTATGCGGCAAAATGTCCCTCCCGTCACTCATCACTCATCACTCATCACGCATTCTTTGTAGAGCTTTGCCAACTGCCTCGTCACCTCCCCGGGCGCTTCCGCAAACGTCATATCGTCAATCGAGCGAATCGGCGCAAGCTCCCAGGTCGAGCTCGTCAGGAACGCCTCCTCTGCCGCAAGGAGTTCCTCGAAGGCGAAATGTCCCTCCACGACCTCGATCCCTTGCTCCCTGGCGATCTCCAGCACGATTCCCCGAGTGACCCCCGCCAGGATGCCGCAATCCAGCGAAGGCGTATACAGCACGCCATCTCGGATCCAGAACGCATTCGCCGATGTCGCCTCCGCCACATGACTCTTAGTATTCAGCATGATCGCATCGTTCACGCCCGCCTGCCTTGCCTCCCGCCGAGCCATGATCTTCCACAGCAGGCCCGTGTGCTTGATTCGGGTCAGCGGGCTCTGCTCATCACTTCGAAATGTAGACAGCCTGAGTATCAGCCCATTCCCGTAGTCAGGTTGAGCGTATGGCTTGCATAGGATCACCACTGTGGGACACGCCTGATCGAAATCATACCAGACTCCCCCCGTAGGCCCGCGAGTCACCGTGATCCGCAGATATGCATCCGAAAGGCTGTTCGCCTCCAGCGCCTCTCGAACCCATCGCCTGATCTGCTCGTGATCGGGCATCGGCAGGGAGATCACAGAGCACCCATTTGCCATTCGATTCAGGTGGGCATCCAGCATGAACGGCTTGCCCGCATAAGCCCTGATCGTCTCGAATATGCCATCGCCGTACAGCAATCCCCTGTCGAGCGGCGAGACGGTCGCTTCGGCGGCGGGAACGAGCCGCCCATTGACGGATATCCGGCCCCACGAATCAATCACATCTGACATCCCAGCACCTCCAAGAACGCGCGTCCCTTGTCCAGCGTCTCCTGATACTCCGCCTCGGGGTCCGAGTCGGCGACGATTCCCCCGCCCACGTGAAAATGGCACATGCCGTCCTTCACAACCGCCGTCCGTATGGCGATATTCAGGTTCACCGATCCATCGAATCCCAGGCATCCGATCGAGCCGGTGTAGACCCCTCGCCGAACGGGTTCCAATTCGGCGATGATCTCCATCACCCGAATCTTCGGCGCCCCAGTGATCGAGCCGCCTGGGAAAGTGGCAGTCAATAGATCAACCGCATCACGATCGTCCCTCAGTCGCCCGGTGACCGTCGAAACCAGATGATGAACCGTCGGATAGCTCTCGATCATGGCCAACTCAGGCACACTCACCGATCCAAACTCGCACACCCGTCCCAAGTCATTCCGCTCCAGGTCAACGATCATGATATTCTCCGCCATGTCCTTCGCGCTCGACTCCAATTCCTGCGCAAGGCGACGGTCCTCCGCAGGATCAGCGCTTCTCGGGCGAGTTCCTTTGATCGGCCTGGTAGTTACTACGCGGCTGATCGGGTCGAAAGTGAGGAAACACTCCGGCGACGAGCTGATAATCTGGAAGTCGCCCGCATTGATGTACGCCGCATACGGCGCGGGATTACGCTCCCTCAGGAGAAGGTATAGCTCCCAGGGGTCCATCTCCATCCGCACGCTGAATCTCTGCGAGAGATTGACCTGGTACACATCCCCGGCGGCGATGTGTTCCTTCACCCGTTCGACGGCTTGAATGTAGTCGGGTTTGCTGAAACTCGATATCAGGTCGGCCTTTGCAGGCCTGTTCCCGATGGAGTAGCCGGCAGTATGCGGATGATGGTCGAAGACGATCGCCTTGTCATAGAGCCCCAGCCAGTGATCCGGCAGCCCGATATCATCCGCCGCACTGATCGGCGAATCCTCCAGGAACCGATGAAGCTCATATCCCAGATAGCCGACCGCTCCTCCCGAACCGCGGCGCGCCAATGCCTCTTTCAATGCGTCGAACGGCGAACCGGAGTCCAGGACCTCGAACGGCTCAGTGTATATTGCCGAATATCCGCCGCCGGACTGACTCTCGAGCAGCACCGACCCCGGCTCGTGAGCGACCTCAGTGAATGCCTCCACTGGCTCAACCCATTCGGGGGTTCTCTTCTTCAATTCGAATCTGCAATCTGCAATTTGAAATTGCCTCAACTCCCACACTCAGAATAACGTGGGTTTCGGCTGCTCCTTCTTCGCCTCAATAACTTTTGCCCTCGCCGCCGAGATATCAGTCACCAGCGATGCTCTCGCCGCCTCGAACTCTTCACCATGCTGCCGCAGGACGTACGCCGGATGCAGCGCCGCCATTGCATACCTGGCGTAAGGCGATTCGAACCATACCCCTCGCTCTTTCGTCATCTTGAAGTCCTTGTGGATGATCTGGTTCGCGGCCGGCGCTCCCAGGCACAGGATCACGAGCGGCTTCATGATGTCCAACTGCTGCTGAAGCCAGGGCAGACAAGCAGCGATCTCTCCCGAGCTCGGCGGCCGATTGCGAACACTTTCGCCCTCGATTATGCTTGCACGGCACTTCAGCACATTGCAGATATAGATATGCTTCCGCGTAATCCCGTTCTCGCGCAGAGCCTGATCGAGAAGCTGTCCGGCCCGGCCCACAAACGGCCTGCCGGTTGCATCCTCATTCGCCCCCGGTCCTTCCCCTATGATGACCATCGGCGTCACAGGATTCCCCTCGCCAAACACGACGGTCGTCCTGGTATCACAAAGCTCGCAGGCCTGGCAGTTGATGGCCTTTAGCCGCAACTCTTCAATTTGCGCCTCGACCGACACCTCAATCCTCCCCGATTTCTTCCATCTTCTTCTTCAGCTTGTCGTATGTTGCCTGCAGGCTCTCCGGAATCACCTTCGTATCCGCGATCACCGGCATGAAGTTTGTGTCGCCATTCCATCTCGGGACGACATGCCAGTGAATGTGATCCGGCACCCCGGAACCTGCCACTCGGCTCAGGTTGAGACCGACGTTGAAACCGTCGGGGTGCATGCACTCGGTGATCAGCCGAATAGAATATCTTAGCAGGCGATTGATCTCCAGCAACTTCTCGTCTGAGAGGTCATACATATTCGCCGTATGCTCGTATGGCGCGATCATCAAATGCCCCGGGTTGTAAGGGTAGGAGTTCAGCATTACGAAGGCGGTCTTGCCACGGTAGAGTATCAGGTTCTCCCTGTCCCTATCCTGAGCCGGGAAAACGCAGAATATGCAGCCTTCCGGCTTCCCACCTTCCTCGATGTATTGCATGCGCCACGGCGCCCATATGCGGTCCATGGATATCTCCAATCGTCTTTAGTATCAAGTTCACGCACACAGGCCGAATATCCTGCCGCCTGCCAAGCGTCTGGCCTGGCACAGTTTGACGGTCTCTGGCCGGGGGGTATTATTAGAATGGTGGGTCCGAGCTGTTGTAAGGACCAATGAATACAGTGATAGACAGAATCGAGCTCAGAGTCCCTAGTAAAGCTGAGTATGTTTCTATAATAAGGGCGTTCGTTACGGACCTTTCGCGGCGGCTGGGGCTTTGCACATCGTCGGTTGAGGACGTTCAGGTGGCGGTCTCCGAGGCCTGCACGAACGTCGTGCTTCACGCCTACTCGGATGATAAGCATGGAAGCGAACTCGTAGTTCGCTGCGGCATCAAGGACGGCCGTCTGACGGTCGAGATCACCGACAGCGGTCAGGGTTTCGCCGATGCCGTCGGGAAGCCTAAGTACACGCGCGACAGAGATGGCGGCTTTGGATTGGTGCTGATCCGCAATCTGATGGAGAATGTTTCCCTGGACAGCTCGCCCGATCAGGGGACAGTCGTGCGCATGAGCAAGCAGACCGACCGATCGGGAGTCTGGCGCTCTCAGGTCCGCAGTTCCCTATGAGCCCTTGGCGCTTTGCTGGACGTAGTTCATCCTCAGATCGGCCAGCAGCCCCTGAAGCTCGCGTTGCTCCGATTCGTCCAGGTTGCCCTGAATCTGGCCCGCCATCAGGGAAATCGAGTCTATGGCAATCTTCGCCTGAGCCAGATCCTTATCGAGGCTGCCGGTGATGGGGTTCTTTACCAGCCCGAGCCATTGCCATGCATGCACGCCGAGCAGGCTTATGAACGACTTCAGGATCGCATAGACATCAACCGGCGGGAGTCCTGCGAATTCCTCCTCCTGTTCCTGCGCCTCTGCCTTAGGTTCCTCAGGCTCGGCGACCACGTTCCCCTCCGAGTCCATCTTCACCTTGCGCTTGTCAACGACCTCAAATTCCTTCTCTTCTTCTGCCAAATCTGCCCCTCCCTAGATATTTGTCTATCACGGCAACGGCCAGCAGCGCGATCGCCAGCCCCGCGACGTCCGCCAGCCAATCCAGGCCGCTCATGTCCCTTCCCGGCACAAATCGTTGGTGAATCTCGTCGAATGCCCCATACAGTGCACCAATCGTGAATGAGCGCACATAGGGCTTCAGCCCCGTCAGCGCGGTTGCCCGAAGGAGCAGCAGCCCCAGGATGAAATACGCGGCGGCGTGCTGGATCTTGTCAATGCCGAACATGCTGGGAAGCGTAGGAAGCTTCGGCAGGGCTGATACGAAGAATATCAGCGCCATCCATGCAACCGCCGGCCCCCATGCATAGACAACCTTGAACCTTGAACCCTGAACCTTGAACTCTGAACTCACTGGATCATCCGCCTGAACTCCTCTTCCGTAATCACCCGCACTCCCAGCTCCCGGGCCTTCTGGAGCTTCGAGCCGGCACTCTCGCCCGCCACAACGAAGTCCGTGCTCCGGCTGACGCTCGATGCCGCCTTCCCGCCATGCTGCCGCACTATCTCCTCGGCCTGCTCGCGAGTGGATGATGCGAGCATCCCCGTGAATACAAAGGTCTTGCCCTCGAGTTCTGCGCTCACCTGGACTGCCTGAATTCCCGGCCTGACTCCGGCTTCCCTGAGCTTCTTCACGACCTCCCGATTCTGAGGCTCTGCGAAGAATGAGGAAATGCTCTTGGCGATCACCGGCCCGATCTCCGCCACGGCGGTCAACTCGGATTCCGGCGCATCCATGATCGCCTCCATAGATCCGAAATGCTCAGCCAGCACCTGAGCCACATGCTCGCCCACGTGCCTTATCCCCAAGGCATAGATCAGCCGATCAAGCGGGGGTTCCTTGCTCCCCTGGATGGCATCGTACAGCTTCTGAGCCAGCTTCTTGCCCATCCTCTCCAGGGTAAGTAGATCGTCCACCGTGAGCGAATAGAGATCGGCCGGGTCATGAACCAGCCCTCGCTCGACCAGTTGATCCACCTGCGCCGGCCCAACTCCCTCGATGTTGAGTGCATTCCGTGAGGTGAAGTGGATTATCCGCCCCCTGACCTGCGCCGGGCAGGCGAGGTTCACGCATCGCGCGACCGCCTCATCCTCCGGCCGCTCCACTCGCCCTCCGCATACCGGGCATTTCTCCGGCATCACGAACGGCTCCTCATCGCCCGTTCGCTTTTCCTTGATGACCTGGACCACCTCCGGGATCACGTCGCCCGCCCGCTGGATGACTACGGTGTCCCCGCAGCGAACGTCCTTCCGCCGAATCTCGTCTTCGTTGTGGAGAGTCGCCCTGCTGACGGTCACGCCGCTGACTTCGACGGGGTCCATGATGGCCACCGGGGTCAACGCGCCCGTTCTGCCCACCGACACGAATATCTGCCGCACGACAGTCGTTTCCTGCATGGCCGGGAACTTGTATGCTGCCGCCCATCGAGGGCTTCGGGCCACATATCCAAGCCGGTCCTGCAGCTCGATCGAGTTGATCTTGACGACCACGCCGTCAATCTCATATCCCAGCGATTCCCGCTTCTCGCCATACTCGGCGATGTACGCCTCCACCTCCTGGAGATTCCGGCAGACGCGGGTGTTCGGGTTTACCTTGAACCCCCACTTCTTCAACGCCTCCAGGGTGTCTAAATGAGTCCTGAACCCATTGCCCTGGACAAAGCCTGTGCCGTAGACCCAGATATCCAGATTCCGCCTGGCAGTGACGCTGGGATCGAGCTGGCGCACGGAGCCGGCCGCAGCGTTCCTCGGATTGGCGAAAGTCGGCTCACCTGCCTCCTCCCGCTCCCGGTTGATTCGCCGAAACTCATCATGGTGGAGAAAGACTTCCCCTCGAACCTCCATTACCGGCGGAGCGGTCTCCGCCTCGAAGAGCACCAACGGAATCGCCTTGATGGTCTTCAGATTTGTCGTAATGTCCTCTCCGCTGAATCCATCCCCCCGAGTCGCGCCTACAACGAACCTGCCGTCCTCATAAGTAAGCGAGACCGCGAGCCCGTCAATCTTCAACTCGGACACATACTCGATATCCGCCTCGGGATCCATTTCGAGCATGCGCTTGATCCGCTTATCGAAGGCAACCAGCTCGTCAATCCCGAAAGCATTCGAAAGGCTGAGCATCGGCTGGCGATGTGTGTAAGAGGCAAATGCCGCTATGGGCTTCGCGCCCACTCGCTGAGTCGGGGAGTCCGGGGTGATCAGATCGGGGAATTGCTCCTCCAGCGATTCCAGTTCCCTCATCAACCGGTCGTACTCCGCATCCGAGATCACCGGCTGGTCGAGGACGTAGTATCGGTAGTTGTGGTAGTTTATTTCGTCTCTTAGCTGTCTGATCCGTTCAGCAGCAGCCTGCTTGTCCATAGTAGAAACCTCACTGGAATTCTATGCTGCAAGCCGCTCTTTGTCAAACGTGCACGAAGTACGAGGAACGAAGCACCAAGCACTATGCACTACGCACCAAGCACGAAAAAAGGGAAGCCGTTTCTGACTTCCCTTTTTCAAGAACAACTAACCGGCGCTTGGTCTACCGCCGTTTTCGAATCACCAGGCCGGCCAATCCCAGCAGTCCGCTGCCCAGTGCCAGCAGCGCCGACGGCTCAGGAACGCAAGCCGTGCTCACGTAGAAGTTGTCAACAAAGACACCCCCGCCCGCCAGAATATCGCACGAAAGAGTTACCTCTTCCCAGAGCGGGTTGGGTTCAATGTACCACAGTGCATCTATCCGAAAGCCGGGTCCCAGATCCTCATCCATGTGGTCGATTTCCGAACAGGTGTAGCCTGGAGCTGATGTCACAGTATCGCTTCCCTGGGCTTCTCCCCACGTGATGATCTCTGCCTCGTACCAAACCTTCTTGAGCGGATTCACAGGTGGGAAATTGTTGATGTGAAACTTGATCCACATTGTCTGCATGTCGGTTCCCTGGGTGTTATCCAGCCCGATCATGCCCTGGTGGCCTGCCCACTGCGAGCTTGCATCAACCCACTGCAGGTTCGGCGAGTAGGTGATATCATCACACGTCCAGTCGCCGGTGTCCCAAGTCGGCCCCACCGCTGTGAAGGGTGTCTCCCACGTATCGCTGGCAGAGAAATCCCAGAGCAGAGTCCTCTGAGGGTCGAACGGCGGCGGGTTGTCGTAACCAGGGATAAGCGCGAATGCACTGGACGCCGCCGCCAGCAAAAGCAGCAATAAGCCGAGTCTAATGAACTGTATCTTCACGATAAAATGACCTCCTCATCCGGTGTGGATCATCGATCCCATAGGTCATATCTGCAAGATTCGTGCCAAGCCTGCCCGCATAATTGCCATGCAACCCATAAGACACTCAGCGCCACCTATGAAAAAAGGGAAGCCATCTCTGACTTCCCCTTCCTAAACTATTCCTGACTGCGCTTCTACCAGCGCTTGAACTAAGTCTTGCGTCTCCTCAGCCAGATCAGGATTCCGACGAACCCAGACCCCAGTACCGGGAATGCAGACGGCTCAGGAACTGCACTCTCCGCCAATGCCAGGTCAACCCAGTAGTTGTGAGCGCCATAGTTCATATGCAGCTTTCCCTCACTTGATCGCCGCTGTTAACGGAACTAGTGAATTTCGAAAATTGAAGCGGGTCGCGAGGGAGTGTTAGCTTGGATGCGTGCGACCCGAGCACTCTTCCAATAATACTAAAAGTACTGTACCGCAACGGGTCAATAGACATGCGAAAAACTGGTAATAGTACCAGGTGAGCGACGTTCATCGTTGGCGAAACTCGTTTCGTTTTTCGGCCATCGGTTGTGGCATTGACGCTCTACAAGGCACGTCAGCCGATACGAGGTGCCCAACCGATAGACGACAAACGGTCTATTGACCTCCTGCCCGCCGCATGGTAGAATCCTTTAGCGTCCGCCGTCGCTTGAGCTTTGGCGGACAAGCCTCATCCTTGGGAGGAACTGATTGTGAAACGAACCGCCTTTTGCCTTCTCGTGATCTCTATCGCCGCCAATGCCTTTGCATCCAGGATCAATCTCAAAGACCCCATCAAGCTCGCCGATGACCAGACTTTGCGGGCAGTCTACTTCTTCCCGCACTGGTGGGACCCCTGGAAGAGCGAAGACGCCGCCGTCACAGCCGACCTGCAGAAGATGAAGGCCCTGGGCCTGAATGCCATCTGCGTAGACCACGAAGTCAGCCAGGCCATTGACCGTGATTGGTATTGGCTGGATCGCGAGTACAAGCTCGCCGCGGCCGAGAAGATGAGCATCCTTCCGTGGCTTCAGCTTCAATGCGTGGACCGCAATGCCCTCATGCAGTTTTCCCGCCTGGACCTCAAGCCGGCGGTCAATCAAGACAAGCAGATCGAGGCCGATTTCGCCAACTTCCGCGATGGGGAGTTCAAGCGCGCGCTCACCCACTACGTTAATGTCTACCTCGACCGCTATGAGAACGATCCGGCCCTATTGCGAATCAAGGAACGAAACAAGCTTCGGCCGGTGGTCGGCCTCGTCGTGGAGGCGGGATGGCGGAACGGCAGCGGCCTGCCCCTCTCATTCGATGATGACACGAACGCCTACTTCCGCAAGTGGATGAAGTCTTCCTACCACAATCTTGCCCAGTTGAACTCCAAGTGGGGCACGACCTACAAGAGCTTCGATGAGATCGACCCATGTGACAAGACCATCTTCAACTATGCCTTCGAGGATAAGGCGAACATGCCGATGGCGGTTCGCGAGCATACCCATTTCCGTGCTCGCATCATAAGCGATATGCTCTCCTCCGTCGCACATGACGTTCAGAAGAAGCACAAGGATGTCTTATTCGTGGCCGAGGTCGCCTATCCCTTCAGCTCCGACGACCCGAATGCGAGCGTCTACCATTGGAATTCCGCCGATGAATACAAGTCGGTTGATTTCGCCGACATCATCTTCATCCGCACGCTTGGGAATACTTCCACCGGCCAGCTTGCCAAGGAGCAGGAGCTCATGATGCTGAATGGCAAGCGGCTCATCCTGGCATATCGCTTGTTCGATGACTCCGCCCCGAGCACGCCGGTCGCCCTGGCCCTGGATTGCGCCATGTCTGCGAACGGGCTGGCCTACTACAACTGGAACGAGACCAAGGATACCTCCTCCTCGATCTACGACAAGCCGGAGAAGCAGTCGCTCGTCCAACTACTGACGACCACCTACGCTATGCTGTATGATGTGGACAAGCGGCATGGGATGGTGACGCCGGTAAGTCTTCCGGCTCCCAAGGCCGTCGAACCGCTCGTGGTGAGCCCAGTCGAACCGCCTGAGGTGAGCCCAGTCGAACCACATGTGGTGAGCCCAGTCGAACCAATGCCGGTAGAAACTCCTCCGGCCCCGGCTCCCGCACCTGAGGCGCCTGCGGTGAGCCCGGCCGAACCGCCCGCTTCCCAGCCGGCAGCGCAGTAAGATGGCAATGAATAAAGTCCTCGTCCTATCCGTCCTATTCGTCCTATCGGTCCCATGCCTTGCGGCCGACATGTTCCCATTCCCCATCCGAGTCTTCGACATCCAGCACGATGCTACCGACATGTCCTGGATGAACGAAGATCTCGCTGGCGAGTACGGGTTCGTCAAGGTCAAAGACGGCCATTTCTTGGACGGCAAGGGCAAGCGCATACGTTTCCTGGGGGTGAATCTCGGCTATGGCGGATGCTTCCCGGAGCATTCGGACGCCGAGCGCTTGGCAGCGAGACTGGCGAAGCTCGGGGTGAACTGCGTTCGCCTTCACAGTATGGACGGCATGTATTCGCCAAAGGGCATCTGGGATCCCGCCTTCAAGGATCATCAGCACATTGATGCAGGTCAGCTCGATAAGCTGGACTACCTCATTTTCCAGTTCAAGCGCCGAGGAATATACTCTAACATCAACCTCCACGTCACGCGTAAGCTTACCGAAGCAGATGGTTTCCCCGATGCCTCTAAACTGCTGAAGTATGACAAAGGCGTTGATAACTTCGAGACCAGGATGATCGTCCTGCAAAAGGAATACGCTCGGCAGCTTCTCACCCACCTGAATCCTTACACCAGTACTCGCTATGTGGATGAGCCGTCGGTTGCAATGATCGAGATCAACAATGAGAACAGCCTCGTGAATGATTGCGTTGATGGCAGTATCGGTGATCTTCCCGAGTACTATCTTGCCCAGCTTCGAGATAAGTGGGTCTCGTGGCTGCGGGCGAAGTATGCCTCGACCGACAAGCTCCGGGAATCATGGCAGGCGGGCAGTGAGCCGATAGGCGACAATATCCTTTCCAATTCAGACTATGCCAACGGCACAGAGCGATGGCTTCTCGAAGCCCCAGCTCCCGCCGAGGCAGTGATGGGTGTCGAGAACAACGGCCCGCAGCCCGGGATGAAGTGCCTCCATGCCATAATGACCAAGCCCGGCAAGGAGTCCTGGCACTTCCAGGTCCACCAACTCGGCCTGGATCTTGTCGAGGGTAAGCCCTACACTGTGCGGTTCTGGGCCAGGTCCGATCAACCCAGGCCCATCAATCTGGATGTTCGCCTCGACAAAGCTCCATGGCGGTCGGTCGGCCTCTCGCGGATCGTCAAGTTCACCCCTGAGTGGCAGGAATACGAGTACTCCTTCTATGCCTCGCAGGTCGAGCCCAATCACACCCGTCTGAGCTTCAACCTTCAGAACGCTATCGGCGAAGTCTGGCTTGCCGGCATCGAGCTTCGAAGGGGCGGGGGAGGCGGTCTGCCCGACGATGCCAACCTCGAAAAGGGAAGCATCCCGTTCCCAATTGCGGTCTACACGACTTCCCAAAGGGACGATTTCCTGGCCTTCGCCATCGATACCGAGCATGCCTACGCCCAGGGGATGTACGACTTCATAAAGAAGACCCTCAATGCCAAATCTATGGTGATCGACTCTCAGGTCTGCATGGGAGGGATCGCCGGCCTCTACCGCGAGTCCTTCATGGATTACGGCGACAACCATCGGTATTGGCAGCATCCCTACTTTCCACATAAGCCATGGGATGGAAATGACTGGACCATCGGCAACACTCCGATGGTAAAGATGCCTGGCGACGATTCGCTTACCTGGCTGGCGCTCCATCGGATTGCAGGCAAGCCGTTCGTCGTCAGCGAGTACAACCATCCCGCGCCGAGCGACTATTCGGCGGAGTGCATCCCGATGCTGGCATCCTACGCCGCCCAGCAAGATTGGGACGGCATCTTCCTGTTTGACTACCATTCGAACGGCGAATGGATCAGGGACTACATTGCCAGCTACTTCCCGATTGATAGCCATCCTGCGAAAATCGCGTTCTTCCCGACAGCGGCAGCCATCTTCCGCCGGGTGGGGGTCCCTCCGCTTAAGGCCTCGGTCGAGATGGAGTTCCCCATCTCCGGAATCTCGAGTGAGCTCCTGCGAAATGGGACTAACATCGTCCCGACATGGGAATCACTGGGCTTTGCGAAGGCTGAGACGATCTCCGCCCGGACCTCGGTCCGCTTTTCCGCGAAAGGCAAAGCTATTCACCGCAAGGACTCTAAGACCCCGCCCTCGGTGAGTTGGAACCGCAACGCCTATACGATCAACTCACCATCGAGTCGCGGGATCGTCGGGTTCTTCGGCGGCAATCCCGTGACACTCGGCGGTCTGACTATCCATGTCCTCGAGAAGCCGGACAAGTTCGCCGCCATCACAGTCATCTCCCTTGATGGCGAGCCGATCGAATCCTCCGGGCACCTGCTGATCTCAGCCGTCGGCAGGGCCGAGAACCAGGGCATGGTCTGGAATGAAAATCGAACCAGCGTCGGCCGAAATTGGGGCAAAGGGCCGGTCATGGCCGAGGGGATTTCCGCCCGAATCTCTTTGCCCGCGAGTCTCATGGGCGGGATGATGTACACCCTCGACGGCGGAGGAGCAAGAACTACCCTGGTTCCCTGCAGGCAGGAAGGCGATGAGGTCGTGCTCGACCTCGGCCCCCAGTACAAGACCTTATGGTATGAGGTTTCCCTCGACCGCTAACCCCCAAAGGGAGGCTTTCACAAGCCTCCCCTCTAAGCAGGATAAAACTCCTAGTTGACGAAATCCTAAGTTAGGAATATACTGCAGTTGGGAGGTGTTGCCTATAGATCATTAAGGAGTAAGACGCAAGTCCAACTGGGCAGGCCAGGCACAAAGTTCTACGCAAGGCCCGCCGTCGCTAAAGCTATGGCGGGGTAAGGCAGATAATTCAAATCACGAGGATTCAGAAGGAGCTTGGAATGCTAAGGGCAAGATTGTTTGTTGTTCTGTTCGTGCTTTTGTTGGCAATATCGGCAGTTGGCTATGCTCAAGAGTTCCGATCCATAGAGATCACCTCATGGGCATCGGGATTCGAGAGCGCCTCCGCCTGCACAACTATGGTCAATTACGCCGACTCATGTAACCTCAACTGCGTCATTCCTGAAATACGCCTGCGGTGTGATGCATACTACACCTCGAGCATTGAACCACCCGGCACAGGAGTCGTCCCATCGCCTCCGGGGTTCGACTCTCTGGCAGACCTTATCTCAAAGGCACATCCGCTAGGCATAGAGGTCAACCCATGGTTAGTTACCTGGCGCATTTGGACGACCGTGACCGGGCCTCCTCACATGTCACCTATAGAGCATATCTGGTGGACCCACGGTCCCGGAAACACCGACCCTGATCAGGACTGGTTGATGTACAGCGACACCGGTGCCTGGGACTATGGCGGTGTCAGTAACCTCGATCCCGGAGTACCTGCGGTCGAGGATTATCTCATCAGCGTCTTCATGGAAATCGTCAACGGATATGATGTAGATGGTCTGAACCTCGATTACATTCGGTATCCCGCGACAAACTGGGGCTATAACCCGGTATCGGTTGCCAGGTTCAATGCCGAGTATGGGCGGACCGGTAGCCCCTCCTCCTCTGATACGACTTGGCTGAACTGGCGCAGGGACCAGATCACGAACTTGGTCAAGAGGCTCTATCTCGAGATCAAGGCCGTCAAGCCGTGGGTCAAGCTCAATGCCGACGTATGGAACTCGGCAACTACGGGGAACAACAGCTACCTCCAGAACTGGGATAGCTGGATGCTGAATCACTGGATGGATTTCGCGCATCCAATGTCGTATACGTCCAACAACTCCACATTCAATAGCTGGTGTGCTGCTTATGTGGGCAACCAGCACGGCCGGCATGTCTATCCGTTGGTGGATGCATCGAACAGCATCACAGGGAACGTGCTGCCCCAGATTGACTCGGCGCGAGCGTATGGGTTCTATGGCCTGGGCCTGTATAGCTACCAGTCCATACCTGACAAGCCGGGGCTCCAGAGTGCATTGGTAAACGGTCCGTTCCCCACCCAGGTGGCAACGCCAGACATGCCGTGGCTCAGCTCGCCGACCCTCGGCATGCTGAAGGGATTCATCGCCGACGGCCAGGGTTATGCCATCTATCCGGCAACCGTGACCATACAGAGCAAGTCAACGAAGAATACCGGCACCGGCTTCTATGGCTTCGTGGACCTGAATACCGGCACCTATACGGTCAATGTGACTGCGCCCGGATACCTGCCGAATAGCGGCCAGGTGACGATTTATGCCGGGCAGGTCTCCAATCTCAACATCACCTTGGGCCAGGATACCACGCCGCCGATCATCTCGAACGTTCGGACGGCAAATGTTCAGGCGACTAATGCTCAGGTCCTTTGGGATACGAACGAGGCAGCCACCAGCCAGGTAGAATACGGATTAACCACATCCTATGGCAACCTGACCACCGAGGACCCGGCGCTCGTGACGGCTCATACCGTTCAGCTAGCCAATCTGACGGCGAACACCCTGTATCACTACCGAGTGAAGAGCAAAGACGCCGCTGGCAATCCGGCCACTTCCGGCGATTACACGTTTACCACGACCTCTGGTGATGTTGTTGCCGATATCATCATTGACAACCCGGCCGCCACACTGGTTGGAAGCTGGTCGACCGGCACCTCGTCAACCGACAAGTACGGCACTGACTACTATTACTGCACGACTGCCATCAGCGAGACCAAATCAGCCCGGTGGACGCCTACTATCATCACAGCCGGCGACTATGATGTCTATGTCTGGTACCCGCAGGGCAGCAACCGATCTGTGATGGCACCTTACACCGTCTACTGGAATGGCGGATCGCAGACCTATTCGGTGAATCAGACCACGGGCGGCGGTCAGTGGAATCTCATTGCCAGCGCCAAGCCGTTCCTGGTAGGCACGGGCGGCTCAATCAAGCTGGGAAATGGCACCGGCGAATCAGCGCTGAACGTCATGGCGGACGCGGTTAAGTTCGTATACGCGGGGGGAGGAGGAGACACTACTCCTCCGGTAATATCCAACGTAGGGTCGAACCCGGCCGATACGACTTGCACCATTACCTGGACTACAGATGAGCCCGCCACCAGTCAGGTGGAGTATGGGCCGACGATCTCCTACGGGACCTTGACGACCCTCGATCCGACGCTGGTGACATCGCACTCGGTCGGGCTCAGCGGTCTGACCGCAGGCCAGTTGTACCACTACCGGGTGAGGAGCAAGGATGCCGCGAACAACGAGGGCATCTCCGGCGACTATACCTTCACCACGACCGGCGGATCGGTCGCCGACATAATCATTGATAACCCGGCTGCCACCTACACCGGCAGTTGGACCCTCGGCACTTCGTCCGTGGATAAGTATGGCGCTGACTACAATTGGGCCACCACTGCCACAAGCGAGACGGCCACTGCTACGTGGACGCCGAATATCCTCACAGCCGGCAACTATAACGTATACGTCTGGTATCCGCAAGGCAGCAACCGCTCGGTCATGGCGCCTTACACCGTCTACTATAACGGTGGATCGGTAACCGTTCCCGTAGATCAGACTGCCGGCGGCGGACAGTGGAACCTTATCGCAAGTGCCAAGCCATTCCTGGCCGGCACGGGCGGGTCGGTAAAGCTCGGAAATGGCACCGGTGAGGCATCGAAGGTTGTGATGGCGGATGCCGTGAAATTCGTGTACGGTACCGGTCCCTCCATGACGGACTACGCACCCACGGCGATCACATTGACGAGAGGGACGGTCACCTCAGGCAGCGTGGCGAATCTGGCGGCCAACGATGCCTCTTACCTGGTCATCTCAGCGCAGAGGGTCGGCGGCACGCGGTATGTGGACTGGTACAGCTCCGTGAGCATAGCGGAGGCGCCGGCAAGCGTAACGAAGCTTACCATCACCTTCGATGGTAAGCTATCTACATCTCTAACCCAGAGGCTCTATCTTTACAATTGGAGCACCTCGACGTGGGATCAGATAGACAGCAGGACAGTCGGCACATCCGACGTCACGGTCGGCTGGGACACTACATCGCCTGGAAACTACATTTCAGGCACAGGACAGATCAGGCTCAGGCAATATGTGACTAGGGGCAGCAGCTTCACTAGCTCCTCGGACTTCACGCAATTCCGAGTGGAGTTCTAGTCTGCGATCCGTTGTTGCAGGACCTACGGGCTGCCCACATGGGTGGCCCGTTTTTCCTGGTGCGCCCGGCAGGGCGCAGTTCCTAGGGGTAAGAGACCCCTGTGGGTCTTGGTGACAGCAACCACTAGCGGAACAAGAGGTGGGAGGAGCCGGTGACGACTCCTCCTACCCGATCTGTTCTTAGTAGGACGGCGGCATTGTCTCACCGGATTCGGGCGGTGAAGGCGGCATGGTAGTCGCTGTCGAAGGCACCATGATCATCGAAGAGACAAGCACATCCGTCAAGCCTGTCGGAGTACCCGTGGACGGCATCTTACTCGCCGTCGGGGTCAACTTCCACATGTTGTCGCTCGTCGAAGCCATCACAGAACTCGTCTGCCCAACCCCCTGCATGGAGCCAACGATCTGCGCAGCGCCGATGATCTGATTGCTATCCATGGAGTACACCGGCACTATCTTCGTGTTGCCCTGCAGTTCGAGCTTGTTCTGAATCAGGTTGCTGCTGATGGCCGCATTCCACTTAGTCCCCGAGTTGGTGATCGCATTGGTCACGTCATTGCCCATCATCCAACCGGTCATGGGGATCAGATTGGATGGAATGCTCGTGAGGCCGACCCCCTGCACCCTCGTAGGCGAGGTCACAGAAGTGCTCGTGACCGGGACAAACGTCCACACAGTCGCTCCGTCGGATGTAGACTGGTATTCGATGACGGCATTCACCATGTTCAACTGATCCCTCGTTCCAGCGACCATTACGCTTCCGATCTCGTTACCCGTCGCTGCATCCAACAGAGGCACAGTCTTCGCAGGCGTAGTCACCCATGTCGGTGTGATCTCCGCCCGTGCGCCCGCAACCATGGAAGGAACGGGCTGAAGCTGGGCGGCAATCATCTGAGGCTGGCCGCCCATCGCTATGACGGTCTGCCGTGCCCACCTGCTTGCGAGTTGGCCGGGGCTAAGCCGGTAGGCTCGCGCGGAGTTTGCATCGGCAGTTGCGATCAACTGGGTTCCGATTCCCACTCCCCAGAGACCCTGGAACTGCCCGACCCTCATGTCCTGCCACGTCATTCCATTGGCGAACGCCCGGTTCAGCCGATCAGCCACGGCCTGCGCCCGCTGCATGGGACTCATTCCGCCCGCGGACGCGGGGATACGGATGGCAAACAGGCCATTTACGAAGACATCGGCAGAGGGCCCATAGCCTGCCCTTATGGAAGGCCCTGCCTGCACAGTCGCATTGTTCTGCTGAGCAACGGCCGCAGCCATGCCGAAAAGCAAGCCGATGATCAGCGCGAAGTATACTACTCTCATGTCGTTCTCGGTCCTCCTTCCTCATGAACTGAACTATCCGTACTAGAATTCCCCATACCAGCGACATGCAAACTGAAATCATCCTCATTGAATGTTGAGAGTTGTTGGAAGTTGGTGACCCCTGGTATTCATACCAGTTTTTCCCAGGCATATTCACAGGCTTCGCTTCACGCAGTAGACTGCTATTAAGGGCTTATCCCAGCGAGAAACCTACTACTCCCCGCAGATCTCTCTGAAAGCCCCTAGATATCAGCTCGTCACGGATCTACTCTCAAACAATTGTCACAGGCGGTAGTGTCTCTTGGAAACCGCCGGAAGTCGAGGTGGACTACGAATATGGTGCCGCCTGGCTCTTTGTGGAGACCCCGGGCGAATGGGTGACTGTGGAACCAATAACTGGACCGATGGCACGCTTCCAAACCACTACCGCACCGTGCGTCGTTGATACGGAGCTCTATGGTTTTCACATTGTCGCCGGCTATCCATACCTGTACAACGGCGGAGTGACGTTCACGGACAGCCAGCCATATCCAGGTCGCTTCCGGTCAGACAATGCTTCCCGTTCCCGAGCCCGGCTCTCTGCTGGTCCTGGGCTCCGGCCTGATGGGCAGGGCGGGGATGCTCCTGCGCAAGCGCAGATAAGTATTGACATAATCCGCGAATCTGGTATAATGAATGAGCGTCGGGGATGAAAGACGTCGCCGGCGTTTTTTTGCTTGACAATACCGCTTCTCATTTGCCACCATATCGCCCGTTGTCACCGGTGACGCGGACAAGTCAGCGCCAGGCTGTGAAAGTTTTTCGGAAAATATCCGAAAAGATGGTTGACAC
>Ga0307380_10003362_pt1 | contig 22147 bp, 18 predicted proteins | sample UN3MG_FD_202239 | JGI IMG/M metagenome (GOLD analysis project Ga0307380, IMG submission 202239) | Soil microbial communities from Risofladan, Vaasa, Finland - UN-3 | ecosystem: Environmental > Terrestrial > Soil > Coastal area > Acid sulfate soil | place: Finland: Risofladan, Vaasa | collected... | reverse complement strand
ATCACTTATATAAAATATTGGTTGCCAGGGGAAAAACTTATGGGTTTCTAAAGAGCTACTATTATCATGATATACATCTTCAATAATGATTTTATTATATTTATAAAAATATGATTTTACAGATTTTAAAATTGCAGTTCTAAAAAATCTATTGTATATATTGCTTTGTTGTCCTTTAATGCCAAATTTAGATTTATCTAATTTAGTAAGATCTATACCTAATATATAAAAATAAATATTTTTCCTGTCATTTAATAAATAATTTATCCATTTTCGTGCTACAAAATATTTATTTCTAGGTTTTTTAATTTCAGTAAAATGAACTTCAGTATCATTCTTTTTATGAACCCTACAAAGAGGGGTACATTTCCCCCAAATTTTATTACCGTCTGGATTACCACAACGACTATTTAATAAATCCTGCAGTAATTCTTGTTCGATTGTTTTGGATACTATTAAAATTCCTATATAAAGCCAATTATCTGTACCTGTCTCGTCACAAAACAATTTCAAACTTACGGATTGCTTCTTTTTTTCTCGATAATCAAATAAATTACTTATTTTAAACTCCTCTACTATATTAATTTCTTCTGAAATAAGATTATATATTTGCAAGTTATTACGCGTTAACCCAATATTCTTTAACTAAATAATTCAAAGTTAAATGTTTAAATCTGAGTACTTTTTCTATTTTTTATCCCGCCATATTTTATACTCTATTTAAATTTTACCTCTTTTTCTTCTATTCTTATGAATATTTTCATGTTTTGTTTTTGAAATAACCCGGGTATTTTTAGGAGTTGTTTTCCCGCCCTCTGCTACCGGTTTAGCATGATGAAGTTCTTTTCCTTTTGTTAATTTGCCTTCTTCATAGCCTTTTTCTTTTAGAACTTCTTTAACTTTTTTTGGACTTCTCTCATTTTTTATTTTCGTTTTACTTACTTTTCTTTTTATCAATTTATACTCCTTCCATTTATATTAATAAGAAAACGTGACCAGTCCGTATTTATTCAATGTTGAATAGAAATCTTTCAATTAGGTATTATTAATAGATAAAATTAAATATTCCGAAGTTCTTTTTCAAATATATTCTCATCAATATCTTCTTTAATGCGTTTTCTGTAAAGTTCAATAATTTTTTCAATAGGTATTCCTTTGACCTCTATTTCATCAATTTCTTTAATCGATCGTGTATTTCTAGTCCTTGTGATTATCCAGACATTTTTATTACAATGGCTAATATTAATTCTTTTCGAATTATATTCGATAATTCCTTTTTTCATTTGGTCACAAAAATTTTCTATTTGTGTTTTCTTACTCTCTTCATATTTAGAATCAAGTGTACAATCATACAAAACTGCAAAATTACCAAATTTAAAAAACCCATCTGCTTTTCCTTTTTGATTTTTAAAAACAAATCTATGGCTATTGTGTATGCCCAGACACCTAATTAAATAATAAGTATATTCCTCAAATATTCGCCAATCAGTTGTCATTTTTAATTCTAAAAAAAAACTAGGATCAAAAATACACTTTTCAGATATTTTCCCTTCCATCTCTTCCTCGGCAATATACCACCCCTCAGAGTAGTTGCAATATTTATCTGGACAAGATATTGTATCTTTAATAATAACTCTAAAATAAATACATTTTTTACCATCCTTCCCTGTTCCTTCACTAATTTCTACAACTTCCCCAATCCATGCATTTTCTATTAACCGTGTTACTTTATTTCTTTTTATGAAAATAGTTCTTGTACCATCTTTAAATTTGCTTTCATTCATATTCCCTCTTAACATCCTGACAGTAAAATATGTAGAATTATCTTTCAACTTATCCCAATGATTCTCCCAATTTGTTACCATAATATATATCATTTTAATTACCTCCTAATTAAAGGTCTTTTTTACTTTTTCTCACTATCTCTGTAAATATTTTAATAACATCATTAACTGTTTTTTTAAAAAGAAAAAAAATTATTTGCTATCTTTAACAATTCCGCTTACATATTTTAATTGTATTTTGATTTAATGGTTGAATATAAATTATATCTCCCACGTTTAATTTGCTAAAAAATGGCATGCAAGCCAATCTTAATCTATTTCCCTTAACTAGGAAATTTCTATTTTTAAAATTACCCTTAAATGTTTCTAAATTAAAATAAATATTAAGATAATTTTTAAATATCTTTTTCGCGCTTTCGTATTTTTTCGCTGGTATAGTAATTTGTCCATATTCTATTTCCCATGGTACAATTTTCTTTTCAATACATTCCATTATTTTCTCTCCCTATACTAATTCTGCACAATTAGTTTATATCGAAAAAAAAATATTATTTTCTTGCTTTTTCAGTATCTTCTGGAACTGGGGTTATGATACGACTTCTTTCTTCTGAATATAAAACATCAATTGGTAGCTTTTTTCTCACTTCTAATGTTTTAGTTTCATATTCTTTTGCTTGCTTTCGAACTTCTTCTCTTACAATTAACGCTAACTTTAAAAATGTCTCAGCCCCTTTCATGGTCGTGCAGATTAATTTTTGTGATAAAACTGCCACACCTAAAACTTCGCGCTTCTTAATTTTTGCACGTCTTCGGGGTCAGGTTTCACAAGTTCACAAAAAAGCTGTTTCTTTTATTGTTGAATTGTTTTTTCAGTATACCTTTATATTTATAAAGCGTTTTTCAACAATTATAAATAAAAAGGACAGAGCAAGAAAATAATATAATCATTTTCTTGCTCTGTCCTTTTACCTGAAAGATTCTTCCTAAGAAATTAGGAGATAGTTCTTTTCAGTAAACTCTGTATGGGTTTTCCTAAAGATTAGGAATTGCCCCTTCGGTGCTTTTTGGTATAAAGCTCTCCAGAGTTCTGTCCGGTAACGATTCTTTTGCCTGAAAGTTTGGATACTTTTGGTATCTTGCCTCTTCGGCTCTTTTTCAATTAAAGAAAAAGCCTCTCCTGTTACCTTCATACAGTTTACAATATTTAATTTAATAAAGTATTATATAAAATCCTTTTTTATTTTAAAGCATGAATAATAATTTGAAACATCTTTATTTGCTATATACTACATTTATTTTAAAAAACCCTTCTTTTTTGTAAAAAATAATAAATACCTTCAATATTCTACGATAGTGAAATCAGAATCAGAAGGATATACTTGAACTTCTTGCGTTATATCAGTATTAAAATAAAGTGAATTTAGCTCTTCTACCCAGGATTTTATATTCATATATGCTTCTTGTATATGTCTGGGGCTTCACAACTTCACATTTTCTTCTTCTGTTTTCGCTTTACATTTTTTATTGTCAGAAGAACCGTCCTGTCACATTCGCCGTGTATAGAATGTACCTTCGCCATTGGCAAATTCGCAAGCTAAAGTTAATTTATTCCCACCCAACCACTCAATAAGAAACTATTATTGTATTAAGCAAAATTTTACTCCAACCTCTTACTTCCTACTTCTTGTCTCTTGCCTCTTTTCTCCGCTCTGACAGCAGGAAGGCATTGAAAAATACTATATAAAAGAGTAGAATTAATGTTAGGGAAGAACGAATGATAAAAATAAAGGGGATGTAACAATATAAAGGCGGATGTTGCTTTTTTTGAAGAACAAAAACAAATAGGTTTTTCCTCTTTATCTCGCTGGTAACAGCTAGAAACAACAAAAATCTTTTTAAAGGGGAACAATATGCTTAATGATCAGGCGAGCTTATTTGAGGAAGATATCATTTCGAAGAAACTAGATAAAACCGCGTCTTTTTACTATAAAGACAAGAAAAAACAAATCGTTCCCTTTCCGGATAAAAGCAAGCATGAACGCGCAAAGGAGAGGTTAAAAGAGTTATTTTCAAAATTTCAGGATGATTTACCTCGTAAATTTAGAGATAACTGGAGTAATGTAAAATTATACGATCCAAGTGGTGATGTAGAGGGTGCACATGCAGTGATGTTGCAGATAGAAGATGGAGCATACGATTTAAATAATAAACTTAATCATATGACTGGCAAAGAATGGACTGTTTTCTCTTGTAGCTGGTTTATATTTAATGCGTTAAAGAAAGATCTAGATGAAGAGCGTAGAATATGTGGAAATTCTGCAGATCACCCTGCTACTTATTCGCCTACTATGATGGAGGAATTTATAAAATTTTTTACAAAAGAAGGGATGAGTGTTTTAGATCCGTTTGCTGGTATCGGTAGTACGCTTGTGGGTTGTGCGAGAACCAATCGGATCGGTTACGGAATTGAATTAAACAAAAAATATTATGAGATGATTCTCAAAAGAGTTCCAGAATTCAAGAATAACATTGTTCATGGAGATGCTCGGGATGTTAAAAAGTATTTTAGTAATAAGTTTAATTTTTGTATATCCTCTCCGCCATATTGGGATGTGTTAAATAGAAGCACTGGAAGTTTTGAGGATAAAAGGAATGCACGAGGTTTGGATGTAAAATATTCTAATCATATTTCTGATCTGGGTAATATTGGCGACTATTCGATTTTCTTAGAGGATTTGGCTAAGATATATCTTGATATTTATGATTTGTTGGCGGATGGAGCATATATTATTGTTATCGTAAAGAATATAAAAAAAAGCGGTAAGCTTTATCCATTAGCATGGGACGTGGCCTCTAAGTTATCTGCTAAGTATACATTGAAGGATGAAAAAATTTGGATACAGGATAAGATTGCGCTAGCTCCATATGGTTATCCATATTCCTGGACTTCAAACATTTTACATCATTATTGCATCATTATGAGGAAAGAAAAATGACAATAGATTATGTTATTGAAGCTACTTCGCCCGTTTCAAAGGGGGAAAAAAAGATTGCAATCTCTAGACGTAATAAAGGGATGTTTAATTACATAACTATTCCAAATGATAAGGGAGATATCAAGAAATATAGCAAAATTTATAGCATCCATAAATATTGGTCGCGTAAACCATGGTATCCGATCGCCAAGTGTATTAAAAAGTATTCTAAGGAAAAAAACCTTGTTTTAGACATGTTCATGGGCAGTGGAGTAACTGGCCTTGAATCAATCATTCAAAAAAGAGATTTTATAGGGTACGATTTAAATCCGATGAGTGTGTTTATTGCAGAAAACACTTTCCGGTTAGATTTAAATCTTAAGAATTTTCATGATGAAATTATCCAATTGAAAAGCATGATGGATCCAATAGCGATAGATTTTTATTCTGTAAAGGATAAATGCGGTGTTTGTGGCAATAGTTTAATGATTAAGCATGCAAATATTGGCCCAAAGTACAAGGGAAAAGAAACAGCCTCATTATTTTGTTATTCATGCACATCTAATAGAAGCAAGGGCGTACGTAAGCTGAATAAAAGCGAATTAGAAAAAATCCATGCAAATCGAAAATTAAGAATAAACATTCCCGATGCTAAATTCCCGAGTCGATTTTATAAAGACAGGTTCTCATACAAAGGAATTTCCACAGTTAGTGATATGTATACGAAAAGAAACTATGCTTTTCTTGGGATTCTATTAAGTACCATCAAAAAGGCGAAATTTAAAAACGAAAAATTATTTTTAACAGCATTCTCGAATACTGTATTGCATGCTAGTAAACTTAAAAGTGAGAATGTTCGACCTCTTAGTGTTAATAATTATTGGGTTCCAGATGATTATTTTGAGGAAAATCCGTGGTTTAGATTTCTTGAGCGGATCGACTTAGTTATTGATGCAAAAGAAACATTAATTGAACGTACTTCTGGAAAGATTCTTGGGCAATACCAGCTTTATAATAAATCATGCTTTCAAACAGGGTTAGATTCCGAATCTGTAGATTATATTCTCACGGATCCCCCATATGGCGACGCCATACAATATTCTGAACTATCGTTGATATGGAACAGCTGGATGCAGTTTCATTATGATAACAAGAACGAAGTTGTAATTAATCCAGCGCAAGACAAAGATGCAGATGAGTTTTTATTTCTACTTGGCAAGAGCGTTAAAGAGGCGGCACGCATCTTAAAAAAAGGGAATTTTTATACTTTATGTTTTCATAATAAGCAATTTCATATTTGGAAAGGTGTTCTTGATGTGTTTAAGCGTAATAATTTTGTGCTAGAAAATATTGATATCGTTGATACGAAGGGGAATTCATACAATTCTAATTGGGCTACGTTTTCTCCAAAATCGGATCTGTATTTAACATTTCGGAAGAGTGAATATAAGGTGCGATTCACAGATGCGCATGGAGTTATGGACTTTATGAGAAGTTTAGCTGGTAAAATTACGACTAATAACCCTTCTGAATTATACGATCTCGTCGCTGTTAACCTTATATATGACTTATATTTTAACGAATATCAAGTTGATGTAAATGGGCTAAACTTAAAGACAATTTTTAGCATATACAATGAGGTAAAAAGTGGAAATTGATTCACAGAAGTTTATCGAGATATTAAATAAGAATTTTAACTATCCTGTTATAAAGACAAAAATTGGGAATGGTGTTCAAGTGGATTGTCGAACGGCATTTCTTTATTCGCTTGTTTCAGGTGCGGGTTATTTGGATAATCCTCTCTATCCTTTCACTGTTAAGGGATTAATGAAAGTATTTTATATAGCAATGGATTATAAGTTTGTAACCGGATTATTTGATAATACGACATTAAAAAATACTCCTTATATATTATCGAAAGCTAAGCCGTATATTTTTAACGGTAATAAAATTATTGTGCCGGTTGAGTTCCAGAAAGAGATCGAGTTACAAAAAAAGCTAAAGGCTTTTGCCGCCTCGGAAGATAACCCAACAGGTTATTTAATTCAAAGAATAGAATGTAATAAGCAAGGTAATGGCATGGAGCCTTTTATGGAATACTTGGCGTGCGAAGCAATGAAAAGGCAAGGATATATTGTTGAAAATCAAATCCCATTGACGCATAGTACTGGATCTCCGGATTTCGGGGGTTATTCATTAATACAATCTATTCCTGCGTTTTTATGTAGTATTCATATTATTGAATTAGCGTTGTTGAGGCTTGGATTTGAAATAGACAATAGGGCCTCACTATCTAAAATTTGGATTATTGTTGGAGAAGCAAAAACTGGAACATTTAACATGAAAAAGCAACTTGATAAATATTTATCTACGCGTCTTTTTAATGAGGGATTTGAGATACATCCGTTCAAAAAAGCACCGTCTTCGCCCTATGTCGGATTGGTGACTATTGATGACAAAATGATGCTAAAAGTTATTATGAAAAAAGAAGATAGAGTTTTTGCTGATTATCGACAGGAAGATTATCTCTTGTGGCTCACTAATTACGTTAAATATTATTTAATAGCAAACTTAACAAATGATGAATTTAACGAATTTTATAATCGTGAAAACAAAAAAGCAATATCGAGTAAAGAAGATATTACCGCATTTATTAATGGATTAACCTTTGAAAGATTATTAACAGAGATAAGTGGAGTGATTAATAATGGCTCAGTCTAGCGACGAAATGATTAAGAGAGAGATCATCGAGGCTTTCGGGACTGAATATAATGACTTGTCATTATGGGTATTTCCTGAGACTAGTAATGCCGATCAAATGGTTTTTGGGGATAGTGGAGGTTTGACCTTTGGGGTTGATGGGATTCTATATGGATCATGTGATGCCTGTTGGATTAAAAAAGAACCTTGGACGAATCCTTACAATAATCAAAGGACTTCATATAGGCCAATAATTGCACTTGAAGGAACAGATGCATTAAATCGTGGGTCATCAGGCAACGCTCAATATCAAAGATTCCATCACGCTTTGGGAGCCGTTAAAGCTGGTATTATTGGTGTGTATTATTTGAAGAAGGGGAAATACAAGATTCAAGAGGACTTATATGGGATGGCTTATTACGCATCAAAGGTTGAAAAGGGTGCCTATTTAATAATCAATGATTTACACGATTTGAGAAATTTATTGGATGCTGTTTGTCAGCCGAGTGGCCTTGAGCAGTATTTAGAATCACAACAGAATAGCATGTACCGTATCTTTAAGAAAAGATTTGATAAAAGTTACGGGAGTTGGGATGAGTTTGCGCGAAAGAGATCTACTATTATTAAAGACAAATACATAATTAAGTATTCTGGAAGAATGAAAAGAAATTTTACCGATGGTTCTCAACGGGCGGGCCATATAGCTGTTGGCGAAATGTATTTAACAAAATATTTCTTTTATAAGAAACACTTCTTCTATCTATGGCCAAAGATGACTGCGAATGACAGAGATTATTTGGATAAACACAAAAAAACCGATAAAGAATGGACATTGCTTAGGAATGAACCGAATGTAACTATTATTACTATTGATGAGTTAAGTGGCGTCCCACCGCATATTGTTAATTCATTAAAGAAAATTAGTGATGAGCCACTAAAGGGCAGTGTATTGTCGGAGTATACTAAATGTGTGAAGTTTATTAAGGCTGGACTTTTGCAGGGCACAATAACAATTGATAAGGAAATATTAACAGAGAAAGGATTTTGAGCTTGGAGGGTTATATGAAATCAGCAATCTATATGGACGGTATGAGATTTACAGAAAGCGTGTTCAAAAGTGAAGAAGATTTTGAAAAAATGGTTAAAGAAAATTCAAAAACCTTATTTGGCCAGGATACCATATATTTCGACCTTAAGAATAAAATTGACACTAGATCCTTAGGTGCATCAATACCCGATGGTTTCTTATTCGACTTTAAAGACAGGGATAATCCAGAATTTTATTTAATCGAGGTTGAACTAAAGAAACACGATTTTTATAAACATATTTTTCCTCAAATAACAAAATTTTTCGCTTTTTTTAAGAATTCGACTAGCAGAAACAATCTAATCGAAAAACTATTTTATTTTATTAAATCTAACGAACAGTTGGAAAACGAATTCAAGAAAATGCTTTTGAAAAAAGAAATTTACAAGGCCTTAAAAGATATCGTTGAAAATAGCCAAAATATCTTGTTAATCATTGACGATAACAAGCCTGAACTTCAAGAAGTATCTGAGACATATACTGATACATGGGATAAGATAGTTAAGGTAGAAGTTTTGAAAAAATACACTTTTAATAATAAAGTCATCCTCGAGCTTACTCCGGATTTTGAAGATATTGTATATGTTGAATCACCGACTCCGTACGATAGTGGCGAGAAGTATACAGAAGGTTATCATTTAGAGGGGGTTAATGATACTGTTAACACTATTTACAAAAGGATTAAAGAATCAATAATCGAATTTGATTCAGACATAAAAATTAACCCACAACGCTATTATATTTCACTTCGGAAGCGTAGGAATTTTGCTTTTATTAAGATAAAAAATAAAAAACTGCATATAGTGGTTACACTTCCTTTTGAACAAGGCTCACTCGTGATTAAAAAACACAAGCTCACTCAATTAAGTGAAAGTGTACAAGATTTTTATAATGGTCCTTGTTTCAAAGTTACTCTGGAAGATGAAAATAATTTTGATGAAATTATAGCCGCACTTAAAGAAGCGTATAAATTACAGAATAATAAATAATTGGAGAAAAAATATCAATAATTTTTATCTTATTTCTTTTTATTGCTAATTATTTTATTATCCCTGAATAATAGAAATTCAAAAAGGCAACAGGAGGTTGAATAAACAAGCCACACACACCAAGTTTCCCCTAAGTCAAAAAGAATACTACTTCTATAATCTACTGTTTCATTTGCAATAAATATGGCAATAAAGAAAAATATTATTGGCACAAAAATTGCCAAAATTAATTTCTGTGTTTTGTTCACTTTTTAAAATCCTCCTTTGATCTTTACATGTTGTTAGCCTTGCTCTGATTTTATTTTATCAAGAAGCTCTGCAATATCTTTCATTACAAATTTCTCTTCGTTAAATGTGAAATAACCAATATTCCATAAACTTCCATTCTCTAGAAGTTCACGTATTATCATTTTTATTTGGTATAGAAAATATAATATATCTTGTATTTCCCCAATTTTTGCTTTTCCAAATAATATGTCTACATATTTTATGTTTTTAAGATCCTTATGAGCAAATATCTTATGTCTAATCGGTTTATATATTGATTCATATTGCTTTTGTCTTTTTGATACTTCATCTTTTAGTTTCAAAAAATCTTCTTTGTTTGGCTGATAAGATTTTTCTATAAATTCATCAAGCCAAGATGGTTTATCTGCTTCAGATCCTTTCATTCTTCTCTTTCGTAGTGCATTTTTACTAAATTGATCGATATTTTCAATACACTTTCTTAAAAATGTATGGACAGAAAACGATCTTTTATCTGTATCAAAAAGTCGACCGATAGTAATAAAAAAAGTACTTTGAAGTGAATATAAAATAATGTTCCATGATAATGGATTCCTATTTAGGGCATGATGAACTTTCTTATCACCTGCTGCTATATTATGGATATTTTTCCAAGTATAGAAAGACCAACACGCAACATTAACCTCACTTTGAAATTCTTTATATAATTTTTCTATGTCTTCCATATTGACTTTCTTAAGGCTTTATACAGTAACAGTATTTGTAATATAAAATTACAATTCTTGTACTTTTAACCTTTTATAGCCCCTTTTAAAATTATTTTGCCCTCTTTAATCCACTCTTTTATTATTTCTCTACTCTTTTCTGTTATCGGTCTATAGTCCTATAACCACAATAATTCCAAGGGTTAACCTTATAACTTGCCAGGGCGTAGGAGTCTCCCAAGAAATCTATATAAGCATTTACACAGGCTTCAATGCTGTTTAGAGCCGGAGAAACTGAGGAAAACAAAGACGACACATTAATAACACCATATTTATCCATCGTAGAGCCCCAATACCAATCAGCGTCCGTATCTTTATATTCAAAAACAGTTAAGAGATGTCCTGCAGATTCATTAAGGAAAAGTATAGGTACAGAATATACAACGTAATCATGATAATGCAGGACATAACAACTAAAAATGCTAAAATCGACACAGTCTCCTTCTTTTCCAATATAAAATTCATAGGGAGTGTACGCGCCGTCATGTTCTATATAGTGGCAAGTTGATAAAAAATTAAGTAATTCTAAAGGAGTATTTAATTCATTCAATAAAGATATGAATTGATAATCATATTCATCCATTCCGCCATTATCCGGAATTATCAGCGGTGTTGTTACCCCGTTGCAACCTACAAAAAATAAACAAAAAAATAGTGCCATTCCTAAAACAAATAATTTCTTCATATTTACCTTTATCGTATTATAATTTATCGAAGATCAAATAGGTTTTCCGCGATAAAAGTGGCCAAATTATTGAGCTAATACACGTGTCCCCATTTATTCTTATCTATGGTCGGAATAAATATTCATATTATTATTAATCTATTAACTTTCTTTGAAGAAATATCAAAACAATGACCATGATTTATTAATCGAATTATACCTTCATACTCGGAACATAGTTTTACTAAATAAGTGTTTAAATTAAAAATGCTTATTTTGCTTATAATTTTTTTTCCCTTGGATTCTAAAATTATTAGATGACCATTTGTAGCTTTTTTCCCTTTTATTATTTTTTTTATAATTTTATCATCATAAAGTATAGGAGGTATGTTTACTTTAAAATAGTCTTCTGCTTTCCCTTTACCATATCTTATAAAATTTCTTATACCATCAAAACCTTTCTTCAGAACAAATTCTTTGTCAGTATTATACGCTAAATAATTAAATGTAATTTTTGAAATAGCCCTATAAATAATTGGATCAATCTTTATTGTGCCTAAGACATTGACCTTTTCTAGTTTTTTAATATCTTTTTTTGAATTAAATTTATTATTTAATTTAACCCCTAAACCTTTTTCTTTTAAAATATTTATCAAACGTTTTTCTTCATTATCAGTGTTTGCAATCAATTGAATTTTCGCACCTATATAGCATTTTTCTTTTAGTTGGCTTGATTCGGGAATATTTTTTGGTTGGAAATAATCATACTCTTGTTTATCTTTGTTAAATATCCCTACTTGCAATTCTTCTATTGACTGTAGTTCACCATTTTTTGAAATTATAAGTTTTGCTATTTTCCCTTTATGCTCACCAGAAGTAATTTTAAATTTTAGCCTTTCGAATTTTTTAGGTAATTCTTTATTTATCATTCCTAATTTAGCTCTCATAATAATACCTTCTATTGTATCCCTCCCTAATGCTAATTCTATATTATCACCAAAATCTTGATTACAATTATCACATACAAAATTTCGGAGAACTAAATTATTTTTAAATCTACCAAACATTTGAGGGATAACATGCTCTTTTTCTCTAAATTCATTTGCATTTTTTTCTTTTAAACAATAAATACACTTTATTTTCATCCAATATAGTCCCTCTCTATATGAAAAAACTAGAATATTAGTAAAATATAAGTAGTCTTCGTATTTGACATACCGTAATTTCTTAAAACATGATGAAAGTATGATAAAAAACTAACTTCTGCCATATTCTAATAATTCGAGAAGATCTTTTTAATTGTAGACCCCCTTACGAAAAGTTAGAAAAAGATTCCGAATGATTAAGCCAGTACACCGATTATTTTTCTCAATACTTCCATTCAACATGCCCAAGCGGTGCTCGATTAAGCTCTTCCCGGAGGTGCTTCCACTTGGGTGAAAATTTATCCATATAGGCAATAAATGTTTCGTTGTGCTTTCGTTCGAGCAAATGCACCATCTCATGAATAAGTATATATTCTATACTTTCGATTGGTTTCTTTGCTAACTCAGTATTAAGCCAAATTCTATTTGCTTTAGGAGTGCAGGTCCCCCATTTTGTTTTCATTATTCTGATACCTATCTCGGCCACTTTTACATTCATCTTTTTTTCTAACTTTGCAATATACTGAGGTATTAACGCTCTGAGTTGTTGTCTGTACCAGCCTTGTAAAATTTTTTTTCTCCGTGTTATAGAAGTCCCTTTACGAATATAAAGCTCAATAGTATTGTGTTTCAAAACCACCTTCGGTGCAGTATTCTGTTCTACTACTTTCAACAAATATCTTTGTCCAAGATAGTAATGACTCTCACGAGTGATATATTCCCGAGCTGTCTCTCTTTTTTGATTTTTAAGTTTTGCTTGTTGTTTTCTGATCCATCCCAATTTCGAAATACAAAAAAGCCGGATAGTTTCCAGGTCCATTCGTAGTGGTGCCGAAATTGTCACTCTGCCCTGAGGGGGATGTACGCTCAAGTGAACATTTTTAATATCCTTATGAATGACATTTACAGAAATGTTTCCCATATTAATTGTATTATAATTTGTATTCATTTTGCTGTTTAACGATTTGAAAAATTCGCTCTACCTCCGCTTTATCTTTCAAAACTTTATATATTGCCATTTTAATCAAATTTTCCTTTGGGGGATTTCCCTGCCAATCAGCATGCCTGCTGCCGTATACTGCCGCATCCACCAAAACTGCCAATTTCTCACTCTTTCCAAGATTGCGATACAAAGCTCGCTGTGCGTTTGTCTTTATTCCGGCCGGTAAATCATCCCGAGTAAGATTCTTCACTCGTTTTGCCAGTTCGGCAATCTTTTTTAAATATTCTTCATAACTCACCGCATTGGCTTTTCGTTCTTTAATAATTTCGCTCAAGAGCTTGGACATCTCATTAAAATACGCTGGATCAATCAGATGATCTTTGATGATTTTGACCCGCACATTATTTTCAATCGTTTCAGCAACAGCTTCTTTGTTATTTCTTATCCCTTCAGGAATATTTTCAATCGCTTCAGTGATTCCGCTGTTTATCATAATATCGAGCAGTGACTGTTCGCCAAATGGATCAATCCGTCTGCTACCTTCCGCTTGAATATAGGTATCGATCAGGTGTCGCATATCGGCCTCATAGGTTTTGAGGTCGAGTTTTTCACCGCTTGCCATACGAATCTCTTCTCTTAACTTTAAATATTTATCAACTTTCTTTTTTATCACTTCGATTCCATCGGTGCTATATCCAGCTTCAATCATCTCGTCTGCAATATTAGCATAGGATCGTATCAACCCAACCGCGTGCTGGTAGAGCGCGGTTCGCTTCATTTCGCTATCTTTCAAATCTTGTTTGTTTTCCGGATTGCCACAAAAATAACGGATATACGCCAAAGTATTTTTTGGCGGCGCTACCGGCTCGCACACCAAATCTATGGCTTCCAGTGCGGCATCCAATCGCTCCTTGCCTTTAGTTAAACGATCCTTCAATAAAATATCAATGTCTTTTTTATCTAAATCTTCAGGATAATCCAATTCAGAAGCGTAAACCGAATAGGCACCTTCTAACTTGGTGAATAGATCTTTGTAATCTACGATATATCCAAAATCTTTATCTTCACTATCCAAGCGGTTCACACGACAGATCGCCTGAAAAATTCCATGATCTTGCATTTTCTTGTTTATATACAAATAGGTACAAGGCGGTGCATCAAAACCAACCAGAAGCTTATCCACCACAATGAGCAGTTTCATATTTGCCGGTTCTTTGATAAATTTCGTCCTGGCTTTGTCCTCGTAGGTTTCCGATTTTGATTTGCCTGGTTCTGGAGAGATATCTTTTAGCAGCCTGGAGTAACTTTTATAGACATACTCTTTATCGGTTTCGGTATTTTCACCTGTACCTTCGGTAGCAATATCTTTGGTGGCAGGATTATAGGAAGTAATTAGGGCACATTTGCCCTTAAGTGATGTATCTTGAAATATTTCAAAGTAGCGAGTTGCTTCATAAATGCTCCCCGCAATCAAAATCGCATTGCCAAATTCAGAACTAAGGCGTGGCTTGGTGCTAAAATCAAACACGATATCCTCTACAATTTTTTCCAATCGTGATTTGGAACTCAAAACCTGTTGCATGGTGCCCCACTTCTTTTTTAATTCATATTTTTGGAAATCATTGAGTCCTTTGGTTTTTGCTTCAAACCAGGCATCCACTTTTTCTTCAGAAGAAAGCTTCGTGTCAATGTCTCTCGCCTCATACATCAGATCCAAAACTACGCCGTCCTCTACCGCCTCATTAAATTTATAGGTGTGGATGTATTCTCCAAACACCTCGTGAGTCGTCTGCTTATCCTTTTTGAGCAGTGGCGTTCCGGTAAAGCCGATAAATACAGAATTTTTCAAAATCGCTTTCATGGCTTTGTGCATCTTGCCGGATTCAGTGCGATGACACTCATCCACAAATACAAATAACTCGCCTACAGTATTGCTCGGGCCGCTTTTTAGCTCTTCAATATACTCATCAAAATTATCTGCATCATGAGCGCCAAATTTATGGATAAGTGAACAAAGCAAGCGAGGCGAAGGATTATTCAATTTTTCCATTAGATCCTTCCCATTTCTCACCTGCACAATGCTTTTTTCCCCTACTTCCTCAAAAACCCTTTTTATTTGTTTATCTAGTTCAATACGATCCGTCACAATCACCACACGCGCAATGGGATTATTTTCCAGAATCCACTTAGCAAGCCAAACCATAATTAAACTCTTGCCACTACCTTGAGTATGCCAGATGATTCCGCCTTCTCGTCGGCGGACAAAATCCTGCGCTATCTTAGTACCAAAATACTGATGCGTTCTTGGTAGCTTCTTGATTCCGCCGTCAAACAGCACGAAGTCATACAATATTTCCAAAAATCTTTTTTTATCGCACATCTTGAGCAGATATTTATCCAACTGAAGCATACTGTCATCCTGCTCATCCTCTTTCCATTTCAAAAAATACTTTTCTGGCGTAAGGATAGTTCCGTATTTCAATCCTTCGGTGTTATTGCCTGCAAAGACGAATTGAATCGTAGAAAAGAATGATTGAATAAACTCTTTTTGTTGATTGACAATACTCTGGCGGATACCATCACCAATAGACACAGTGCTTCGCTTGAGCTCCAGCACACCAAGGGCAATACCGTTTACATACAAAACAATATCCGGGCGTTTTTCACGATTACCTTGCACAGTTACTTCTTCAGCAATAGCAAAATTATTCTTTTCTGGATTTTTCCAGTCGATAAAGTAGACGTCCTGATTATTTTCACCAACATGTTCCACGACTTTGGCACCATAACGCAAGAGTTTGTAGACATTTTGGTTGTTGGTGTAGAGGCTTTCGGTGTAGTTGTTGGCGGCATTGCGGAGTTGATCCAAAGCGCGCGTAATTAAAGTAGCGCTATACCCGCGACTGGAGAGATATTTCTTCACCTCTCCCTCCTCGATGTTGCTATTATCCGGTCGATCTTCCCAGTTGCCCAAATATTCATATTTAAGTCTATCGCAAAACAAAGCCACAATTCTGTTTTGGGTTGCTCGTTCTATTTGACCGACATTTTGATTAGTTGTTGACATATATTCGTGTTCTCCCGGTTAAAAGTTGTTGCATCATGCCTTGCTTGAGCATGGTGTATTTATCTCTCTTTTGCTCCAAGCTCTCAATCTCGGAATCCATATCGGAGAGGATGGCGGCAATGGCGGTTTGTTCCGTTGGTTCAGGATATGGAATCTCCAAACTCATAAAATTAATCTTTGATAAGTTGTATCGGGTGGCACCTTGCGCTAATGAAAAAATCAAATGCCTACCTATGGGGCTTCTGAAAAAATAAGAAAGATAGAGCCCATCAGTTTTCAAATTTTTGTTTAATCTAAACCCAAAACAAAAACTATTGAGATATAAACTTGGAATATCAGCTTGCAAAACCGAACACATTCCTACCTCTTCAGGCGTCTCTGACGAGCCATTAAAAAATAAATCTCCTTTTATTGCCTTATTTTGTTTTTCATCGCTTCGAATATTTACATAGTCGAAATATTGCAAATCAATGACTGGATTGCTCATTATGTTCATAAAAGGAATATATGGATAGTCCCCTTTATCAAAATCATTTTTCGTCTTACCAGAAAGACCGCCATATGTTTCTCCAATCTCCCCCAACTTCTTAACCTCCCACTCCCCATTAAACCCCGGCAATCTTTTTTTGCCGGTGAGGAGCTGTTGCATCGTGCCTTGTTTGATGGCTTTCTTTTTGGCGATCAGTTTTTCCAAATATTCAATCAGCGTATCAGTGCCGGAGAGAACGGTGGCAATAGCGGTTTGTTCTTCCTTTTTAGGAAAAGCAAAATTCAATTCGGAGATCTCTTTTCCATTAAGAGAAGGCAACGCGGTTGTACTTACTAATTTCCCCAATTGAATGTTTAAAAAAAGATAGTGCAAAAACCTATAATCAGTCTGATTTTCATCAAAAATGAATCCCATCATGTTATTATCCATGCAACTTTCCCGGGATAATATTTTCTTTCTTTCCAAAAAAATGGCCGCCCCGATTTTTGCAAATGCTATCGAATGTCTTGGAAAAACATTGGCTCCGATTACTTTTCTGATGTTTTTGTCAATCCAATTATTTGAGTTTTGCATGAATATTTGATTGCCATCATTATTCATGTCTGAAACTTTATAAAATGGATATTCTCCATCAATCTTACGCTGATACTTGATTGGAAAACCACTACCACCTTTGAATTTTCCAATCTCCCCCAACTTCTTCACTTCCCAATCCTCCGGGATTACTCCTAATTCGGTTTGTTTATATCCTTTTTTGATTGTTGTATCTGCTAACATATAAATCCCATTTTTTTAAGATGTTCATCTACTTTGCCGGTAAGTGTTTCGGTTTCGGTGCCGAGTGTCGGCAACGGTGTCGCATAACGCTCGGCAAGTTCTTTGATCCGCCCAGTAAGCCGCTGGTTGATACGATCCATTTCGCCTTTGACCACCTGCTCGAGAGTCGCCATCCATTTATCATCCACTACCAAAACCTTGATCTCTGATTCGATAAGTGTCTTGTATTTAGCAATTACCTTGACATCAAGTGTCTTCTCGGCTTCTTTGATTTTTTTCTTCGCTTCGGATTCTTGTTCACCGAGTGCGAGATACTGCTCCATTACTTTCAGCTTTTCAGCATCTTCCGGCTTGTTTTTGATTTCTTTTATTCGAGACACAACACCCGCTTTATTTATCTTTTCAAATTCCGCAAAATATCCTTCTTCTCCGCTATTTTCCTCGATGAGTCCTTCAATTTCTCGGCTGGCGTTATCAAGTTTGGCTTGTAGATCTTCTATCGCCTGCTTTTCACCGGCAAAATAGCGATTAATCACCAGATACTTGGGCACCAAGTCACATTCCATTTCTCCCTTTTTCCTTTCTACTGCCGCAAGCTCCGCCCTCCAGCCATCAACAGCAATCAAATACATATCGTCTTGCATGGTCTCTGCCCAATACTCCATCAGATGCTGATAAATATCATACTTATCAATCAAATTGGTTTTGCTAAATGTAGCTAAAATATCCTCGGATACTCTATGAATAATTTCCTTTGGTTTTACATCGATAGTTAGATTTTTTAGCAGAACCGTATTTTTATCTTTCCAAGTGGCAAAAGTCGCCTCCATTATTTTGGCGTATGTGGTGAATTCCGGATGTGAAAAAATGGTGTGCTTAATTTCTTCATGTGCGATCTTGAGCGTGCTGTATCCTTTTCTCTTGCTCTCCCCAAATAGCGAAGTTCTTAAGGTCTGATACACACTCCAATAGTTTTGTAAATCTTCAATATCTTGAGTTGGAATATCTCCCTTGAGATGTGCTTCAATATCCTGGATGTCTTCGGCTTCTTGACTGTCTATGTAGCGAGGAATATTGAGATTGAATTCATTTTTCTCAATCTCCATCACGCTCACCATGCGAGAGTACTTTGGTATTTTCAATTGCTTGTTGAACACATCCACGATCTTGTGAATGTCCTGAGCGCGCAGACGGTTTTTGTTGCCATCCTTTACAAAACCCTTGCTCGCATCAATCATAAAAATTCCTTTGCGGTTATCGGCGTTTTCCTTATCAAGAACAATAATACAGGCAGGGATACCCGTACCATAGAAAAGGTTAGTAGGTAGTCCAATAATTCCTTTGATATAACCACGTCGGATAATGTTGGTACGAATCTCTGCTTCGGCATTGCCACGAAAGAGCACGCCGTGAGGGAGAATACACGCGCCTTTTCCGGTAGTCTTGAGCGAGCGGATAATATGGAGAAGAAAAGCATAGTCACCATTTTTAGCAGGCGGTGTGCCAAAGCTTTGAAACCTTCCGAATATATCATGTACAGGGTCAACGCCACTGCTCCATGATTTGAATGAGAACGGAGGATTGGCTACGACAAAATCAAAGGTCCTGAGTTGGCTGCCATCTTTGAAAAGTGGAGTGGAAAGAGTGTTCTCTCTCTCAATCGTTGATGTTGGATTATTATGCAAAATCATGTTCATCCGCGCCAAAGCTGCAGTCGCATTATCCATTTCTTGCCCGTAGAGTGTCACATTTTTATCTGTTTCGTCTGCCACTTTCAAAAGCAATGAACCAGAGCCGCAAGTGGGGTCATAGACGGTTGGGGTATTGTTTGTCGTCCTTGCAATACCAATGGTCTTGGCGATGATACGACTCACTTCAGCAGGAGTGTAAAATTGCCCCTTGCTTTTACCGCTTTCTGTCGCAAAGTTTTTCATCAAATATTCATAGGCGTCACCGAGAATATCATCACCATCTGCTCGGTTTTTACTAAAATCAAGAGCAGGATTTTCAAAAATGGCGATCAGCTTGGTTAGCCGTTCAACCATATCTTTATCGTTACCTAATTTTGTTGGATCATTAAAATCAACGGCAATCTTTCCAAGCGATGGATTTGCCTCTTCAATCTTCTGGATAATTTTTTTATTAATGTCGTCACCAATAGTCGGCTTGCCCTTGAGTGCCACCATGTCTTTGAAGCTTGAACCTTCAGGAATAGCGATCGGGGCAAAAGTCACGTCAACATATTTATCAGAGATATATTTGATAAACAACAAAACCAGCACATAGTCTTTGTACTGTGAGGCATCCATCCCGCCACGAAGCTCGTCGCAGCTTTTCCAAATCGAACTATAGAGTTGTGATTTTTTGATTGCCATAGTTTATTTCCTTTTTAAAAAGTAATATTGTATTTCATTTCTCATTATAAATAAATCGTTTTCAGAGCGAAGCGGAGAAAACACCGTATGTCCGCTCCATAAAAGATAAAAATAAAATTTGTTCGTTATAGAAAAGCGTAAGACATTAGCTGTAAAAAGAAAAACATATTTCATATAACGTTACCAGCATATACGAAGTTTCGTCAAAGCCGAAATTTAGGTAAACAAGGTGAACCGCATACACCGTGTTAAGTGAGTGCGATAGCACCGAGAGCAACCCGCGCAGGGTTGCGAAGAGTCGGGGGCAAAAAAAATATAATCTCGTTTGTTGTTTTGTGCATTTTTAATCCACCTGTATTTTTTCCAAATCTCCCTTATTAGTCAATCTTTCACTTGATGCATACCATACTCTAACATATTTCCCTAATCGTTCTATTATTTTCTCATCAGGTATTTTTAAACATGTTTTGAACTCGTGAGGCTTTGGCTCTGGTAAGCCTATAAAAGCTATTTTTTCTGTTAATAGTAAAGTTGGAGTTAACTCCCTATGCGTATGAGAAATATACACCCCATCCTTCCCAATTATTTTTGAAAGATGTTCATACGATTCTTTAGAGATTTTCTCACCAAACAATATGCGATAATACTCTATCTCTTTTTTCTCTAAACTTTCCTCAATTGAAGACAAGTACTCTTTTATCCTCGACCGCCCACCAGTAGTCATAATGTATTTTTCTGCGCTATTAATAGCGTTAATGAATTCCGTCTTTATAGTGTCTTCATTCTCTATATAAACAATGTTCGGAATGTGAGTTTCCAAAATTTCTTTAATGGAATCCTCAAAGGTTACTGTTCTACGATGAAGCAAAATATAAAATAATATTAAAAGGATTGTTGGTAAAAGAGTATAAAAAAACCCTTGTAAAGATTCACTAAAGATGCGTTCTAATACTATTAAAACACCAGTGAATATAACCAAGAGGATGAGATTGATTGTATACTCATCAAGCTTTTTCATCAAACCCACCTATTTAAAATTAAATGACGCTGTCGGCTGGATTCGAACCAGCTTCTCCCAGTTAGTTGCCGGGTGCTTTTTCCACAAGCTCCGACAGCTTTTTGTTTTCACACTTTTCATTTCATCTTTGCCCCCCGATTTCACTTAAATTAAAATAACCGAAATACTTCGTTTATGCTCCCAAATTGGTATATTTTGCGAAGCATTTCATTTATGCCCTGCCTTAAACATGTAGGGGTTCTTTGTCACACTTCAAGAATATATATTTAATTTATGGAATCGCCATCAGCGGTCAAAAGAATTAGCCTTTTTTAATATTTCTATATTTTAATATTAATACGACAAAAGGTTTATAAAATCCTTCTTTTTTTTGGAAAAATCTTTTATTTCTATTCAATATTAATTATTATCCATTGTTCTTCCCTTTCCTTCCATTCGAGGTTGGTTATTTCGGGTAGTTGGGTGAGGTCTTGCGGGTCTTTGAATCCTCCCAGTTCTTCTCTTAAGGCGATTATTTTCCGGGAGAGAGATTCGCTTATTTGTAAGATGCTGGTAAGTTTTTCTAGTGATGCGGAGTTGATATTTATGGTTTTATTTTTTGGTTTTGCGGAAGTGGAAGAAGTGGGTAAAAAATCTATTTTGGCATTTTTATATAATTGTTGAGTCCTCTCCAAACTATATTTCTCAAACCAGAGTTTTTTGAATTGATTTTGATATCGGGCAATGATTTCCGGGTCGTCTATAACCATCATATTTTCGTCGTTTCGATTGTTGGCTGAAAAGGTCCAGTTGTAGGAGCCGGTAAGCAGTAGGCGGTTGTCGATGACGGCAAATTTATGGTGCATAATATAATTGTTAGTGCTGATTCTTACTTTTACCCCCTTCTGCACCAGGAAACGGGATTGGCTGTATTGGTCATCAACCTGGTCTTGATCCAGATAGACTCTTACTTTTACACCTCGCTCTTGGGCTTTTGCGAGAGGGATGGCTATTTCTTTATCGGTGAATACATACATCGCTATATTGATAAATGCTTCGGCCTGATTAATATTTTTTATGATGGCTTTTTGGGGATTATCCAAGAGGGAGAAGTAGACTTCGGTTTTGGCAAGAGAGATAAGAA
>Ga0307380_10003361_pt1 | contig 22149 bp, 21 predicted proteins | sample UN3MG_FD_202239 | JGI IMG/M metagenome (GOLD analysis project Ga0307380, IMG submission 202239) | Soil microbial communities from Risofladan, Vaasa, Finland - UN-3 | ecosystem: Environmental > Terrestrial > Soil > Coastal area > Acid sulfate soil | place: Finland: Risofladan, Vaasa | collected... | reverse complement strand
ACGAACCGGCACCCGCCGCGAACGAGCGAGCTCGAGGATCTCCTCGAGTATGGGACGGTCGTCAGCGTCTGCGCTCACCAGGAGCTCGTTGATGCGACGAGTGCCCGCCATGAGCAACTCGCGGACGGCCTGCCGACCCTCGATCTGTTCGCCCCCGACGCCCTTGGGCGGACCCGAGCCGGCTCGGTCGGGTCGACCGTCGACCTTGCCGGTCACTCGGCCCGGGGGGCGACGACTCTTGGACACTCGTCCCGGGTCGGGCGACTTCCGCGTCGGGGGCGGGCGGCGACGACGGTTCTTTGCGCTCATCGCGAGACCACCGCGACCGCCCACGAGGCGATGCCCTCGCCACGGCCGAGGGCACCGACACCTTCGGTGCGCTTGCCCTTGACCGTCACCGGCGCACCCACGGCAGCGGTCAGCCGCCGCTCCATCTCCTCGCGAGCGGGTGCGATGCGTGGCCGGTCGCACACGACGACGCAGTCGACGTTGCCGATCTCGAAACCCGCCTCGGCGACCCGACCGGCGGCCACCCTCAGCAGTTCGATGCTGTCGGCGCCGACGAGCGAAGGGTCGGTGTCGGGAAACATGCTTCCGATGTCGCCCAGACCGGCAGCGCCCAGGATCGCATCGGTGCAGGCATGGGCGATGACGTCGGCGTCAGAGTGGCCGTCCAGTCCGGTCTCGCCGGTGAACCTCACGCCACCGAGCACGAGGTCGCGGTCCGGGTTGCTCGACGGTGGGTGCACGTCGTACCCGTTCCCGACGCGGATCATCGGCCGACCTGCGCCAAGAGAGCCTCGGCGACGGCAAGGTCGACCGGACGGGTCAGCTTGAGGTTGTCGGGGTCGCCGTCCACGAGCACCACCTTGCCACCGATCGCCTCGACCAGCGTGGCGTCGTCGGTCGCCTCGCCTGCTGAGGCGTGGGCTCGACGCAGGATGTCGGCCCGGAACCCTTGGGGTGTCTGCACCGCCACCACGCCCGCCCGGTCGATCGACCCGCCGTCACGCCGACGAATCGAATCGACCAGATCGACGACCGGGATCGCCGCGTCGGCCCCTGCGGCGAGTGCCGCGACCACCCGCCCGAAGAGATGCGTGTCGGCGAGCGGGCGCGCACCGTCGTGGACGAGAACGTACGCAGCATCGTCGGGCACGGCCTCGAGCCCCGCACGTGTCGAGTCTGACCGGGTGCGCCCGCCGGCAACCACGACGTCCGCGCCGGGCTCGGCGTGGCCGGCCCGATCGGATGCGACGACGAGGACGACACCATCACTCACTGATCGGGCTGCGGCCAAGGCATGGTCGATCACCCGCCGGCCCGCGAGCGGTCCATACTGCTTCGGACCACCGAATCGGGTCCCTGACCCCGCGGCCACGACTATGGACCAAGTGGTCATCGGCACGGAACCGTACGCGCGCCTACATTGCTCATGCCATGTGCCCCGACATCCGCCGCAGCCAGCCGGTGCGGTCATGAACGAATCGTCGATCGCCGACCTCATCGGCGACCTCGATCTCTTCGCTGATCTCGGCGTCGGCGAACTCGAGGGCGTCGCCGCGACCGGCGCCACCGAGAAACTGCGCCGGGGCGACGTGCTGTTCAACGAGGGCGACGAGGCGCACGACCTCTACGTGGTCCAGCGCGGACGGGTCGCCATGGTCAACAAGTCCTTCGACGGTCGTGAGTCAGTGGTCTACCTGATGGAGCCTGGCGATGTCTTCGGCGACATGCCGCTCTTCGACGGACTCACCCGCTCGACCGAGGCCCGCGCACTCGAGACGTCGCAGGTCGTGCGGATCCCGTACGGACCGATCCGTGCGATCTACGAGGCGCACCCCGACCTTCTGTGGCGCGTCATCGAGCTGCTGAGCACCCGACTGCGCAACACCGACGCGGCGCTGGCCGACTCGGTGTTCCTCGACGTGACCGGGCGCACCGCGAAGCGGCTGCTCGAGATGGCCGGCGATCAGGACAGCTTCGACCTGCCCGTGACCCAGGAAGAGCTGGCGGGCATGGTCGGGGCGTCGCGCGAGCGCGTGAACAAGGCGATCGCCAGCTTCGTGAAGCTCGGCTGGATCGAACAGGTCGACCGCAGCTACACCATCCTCGATCGTCAGCAGCTCGAGATCAGGTCGAGCTAGCTGCGCTCGTCAGGTGTCGGACTGAGTCAGGAATGACTCGGTGCGACGCCAGGCATCGGCGGCATCGTCGGGCCGATGAGCCGGTCGGCTCGGGTCGTGGACGAAGCCGTGCTGGGCCCCTTCGTAGCGGACCACGGTGACCCCGGTGGCCTCGAGCGCCTCGACGTCGCCGGGGGGCGTGTAGGGGTCTTCGGTCCCGATGATGGCCAGGGTCTTCGAGCAGAAGTTGGACGACAGCGCCTCGAGCGGCTCGGCCTGGGTCGGTGACTGCCAGGCCTCAGGCAGGCGGATCATGCCGTAGAACGCCACAGCTCGTTCGAACCGACCCGTGCCGGCAGCCTTGAACGTGTACATCCCGCCGAGACAGAACCCCACGACGTCGACGTGGTCGAAGCCGGTCGCTTCGGCCGCAGATGCGAGGTCGGCGAGGACCGCATGATCGACGAGGTCAGCGACGGCTTCGAGCCGCTGATCGAGGGGAAGATCCTCACGCCCCGGGAACGGCTCGGGCGCCACCACCACTCGCCCGAGATCGTCGGCCAAGCGCTGCGCCATGTCGTCGAACAGCGGCCGAAGCCCACCGATGTCGGGACAGATGACGAGGCCGGCGGTCGCCGATCCAGACGCCGGCACGGCCCGTTCGGCCGGCGTGCCCGACGGCAACCGGATCCGCACGCCGGTCAGCCTTCTACCGTGATCGAGCCCGTCATCGACGGGTGGATCTTGCACACGAACTCGACCGTTCCGGCCGTCTCGAAGGTGATCGTGGCCGACGCGTCACTGCCGAGGTTGCCGGTGTCGAAAGAGCCGTCGGCCGCGGTCAGGGTGTGGGTGGCCCCGTCGGTGTTGGTCACTTCGACGGTCGTGCCGATGGGCACCGAGGCGGGTGCCTCGAACGCGAAGTTCGCGATGGTGATCGCGTCAGAGGTCGAGCCGCCATCGGAGGCTGCTGGGTCTCCACCGCCGTCGCTGACCGACGTGTCGGTCGAGCTGTCCGAGCCCGAGTTGTCGTCGCCGCAGGCAGCGAAGACGAGACCGAGGGCGGCGATTGAGGCGATGAGCTTCTTCATGGGGTCTCCATTCCTGAATGGGATCGCGCAGGTCGCGCAGCCCTCAGTTGTAGCGATCGAGAATGCTCGATTCGGTGAGGCGGCTGAGGCCTTCCTTGATGGCGCGTGCTCGCGCCTCGCCGACTCCTTCGACGTCGTCGAGATCGTCGATGGTGGCTCTCATGATCCGCGACAGGTTGCCGAAGCGCTCGATGATCGCGTCGACGACGCCGTCAGGCAGTCGAGGGACCCGTGAGAGCAGTCGGTGCCCGCGTGGTTGCAGTCCTGCGTCGAGGTCGGCGGTCCCTCCGGGCAGATGCAGCATGGCCCCGACCGCCTTGAGGTCGAGGAGATCTTCGGTTCCGAGGTCCCCGAGCCCTTCGAGCACTTCTTCGACGTGCCACGCAGATGCCTCGTGGAAGTAGTCCAGGATCACCAGACGCCGATCGTCCTCGACCCCACCCATCAGCTCCTCGAGTTGAAGCCGGACGAGTCTGCCGTCGTCACCCAGTTCGACCAGGTCGGCCTCGATCTCCTCGGCGATGCGTCGCACCATCTCGGTGCGTTGCAGCACGGCCACCACGTCGCGCAGGGTCACGAGGTCCTCGACCTCGAGGGCCGAGAGCGACGAGGCCACGATGTCGAGCCGGCTCTTGTACCGCTCGAGGGTCTGGAGCGCCTGGTTGGCCCGATTGAGCAGGTTCGGGATCGGCTGCAACGGGTGCTTCTCGTCACCCACGTACACCGCGATCACCGCCTGGGCCTCCGACACCGACACCACGGGGACGTCGATCGAACGCGCGACACGCTCGGCGGTTCGATGCCGGGTTCCGGTCTCCGACGTCGGCACGTTGGGATTCGGGACCAGATGCACGTTGGCACGGGCGATGCGGCTGGCGTCCGAAGCGAGGATGATCGCCCCGTCGGTCTTGGCGAGCTCGGACAGCCGCTGTGGGCTGAACGCAGCGTCGAGCAGGAACCCGCCGGAACAGATGTTCAGGACCTCGGGTTCGTCGCCGATGACGATCAGGGCACCCTTTGACGCCTGGAGGATCCGGTCGAGACCCTCACGCAGCGGTGTCCCGGGCGCAACCGACCGCAGTGCGCTCAGCATCGGAGGACTCAAACGCGGCGGCACGAGGACATGGTAGCGGAGCCCTCAAGTCGGCGAGTTCTCGCCGTTCACCTCTGGAGTCCGGTCGCTTCGATCGCCTCGGCGAGCGAGCCGACGCGGATCGTCTCGATGCCTTCGGCCTGCGGGGCGTCGCGAGGGGCGATCGCCGACCTGAACCCGAGGCGTGCGGCCTCTTCGAGGCGTCGCTGGATCTGTGCGACCTGGCGGATCTCGCCGCCGAGTCCGACCTCGCCGACGGCCACGAGATCGCGCGCCACCGGGCGGTCGCGGCCGGCCGACACCACGGCCAACGACATCGCCAGGTCGACCGAGGGCTCGAGGCTCCGAGCCCCGCCGGCCGTCGCCACGTAGATGTCGCGGCCGGCGATGTTGGCGCCACAACGGCGTTCGAGCACGGCCAGCACGATGTTGAGACGGCCGGCGTCGATGCCCTGCGCCGAGCGGCGCGGCACCGGCAGCGTGCTCTTGTCGACCAGCGCTTGGACCTCGATCAGTACGGGACGGGTGCCGTCGAGGGTCGGCACGACGACCGAACCGGAAGTGCCGGGTCGACGGTCGGCGAGGAACAACGCGCTCGGGTCGGGGACCCCGACCAGCCCGACGGCGGTCATCTCGAACAGGCCCAACTCGCTGGTCGCACCGAAGCGGTGCTTGGAAGCACGGAGGAGGCGGAGGGCGTGGTGCCGGTCGCCCTCGAACGCCAGGACGGTGTCGACGAGGTGTTCGAGGACGCGAGGACCTGCGAGCCCGCCGTCTTTGGTCACGTGTCCCACCAACACCAGCGTGAGGCTCCGCTGCTTTGCTGCCTGGACGAGCCGATGAGCACAGGACCGCACCTGAGCGACCGACCCCGGTGCCGACCCGAGCGCCGTGTCGTGGGTGGTCTGGATGCTGTCGATGATCACCATCGTCGGATCGAGTTCGTCGATCCGCTGGAGCATCGCATCGAGGTCGGTCTCGTTGACCAACCAGAGGTTCTCGGTGATCGCATCGAGACGCTCGGCACGAAGACGCACCTGCTGCACCGACTCCTCGGCGGAGATGTACAGGACGGACTCTCCCGTGTGGGCGATCCCCGCGGCCGCCTGGAGGAGCAGGGTGGACTTGCCGATGCCCGGCTCGCCTCCGACGAGGGTGGCCGATCCGGGCACGAGGCCTCCCGACAGCACGCGGTCGAGTTCGGCCACCAACGTGGCGCGAGGCGCCCAGGCCGTGAGGTCGACATCACCGATGGGCACCGGCGCCTCGTGATGGGCGGCCACGACCGGGCCGGGTCGGCCTGAATCGACCTCCTCGATCAGGGTTCCCCACTGCTCGCATGCCGCGCACTGGCCCGTCCACTTCGGCGCGGCCTCACCACACTCGCTGCATCGATGGACGGTTCGAGTCTGCGCCACCCCGAGACCCTACGCAGGGGGTCTGACGGCTACCGGCTTCAACCACGAGCCCGAACGGCACGTCCAGGGTCAGTCGGCCGCGACTGCGTCCGAGCTCGCTCGATGCCGCACGAGCCGCCAGGCGAGGAGGGCGAGCGCTGCGAACACCGATGCACCCGCGATCGCGAGCCACACCAGCGGCGTCCGGTCGGTGATCTCGCCCGTCGCCGAGATCGTCGTCGGCTCGTCACCCAGCGCCGGGTTCGCCGTCGTCGTCCCACCGCCGGGCAGCGCGATGCTGACCTCGAACGAGAAGAGCTCGGACACCGGGGCGCCGAACCGCTCCTCGATCGCGTCGATCGACTCTCCGACGGGCTCGCCGTCGAGCGCCTCGGCCAACTCGGGATCGGAGAACGCCGCGAGCCCACCCGACAGATCCACCACGACGTCGAACTCGTAGGTGGTGGTGGTGAACGAGTCGGTTCTCGTCAGCGACACCGCGTCGAACACGCCCGTGTCGCCGACCACCTCGGCGAGCACCGCTTCGCCTTCTCCCAGCGAGCCGAACGATTTCGTGACCACGACCTGGTTGAGCCCGTCGTCATCGCGCATCACCGGCGACACCGCCCACCCCGCAGCTGCGAGGTCGTCGACGGCGAAGGGGTTCTCGGGGTCGCCGAGCCGTTCGAGCGCCTCGTCGTCGAGCCCGACGCTCACCGCGACGGTGCCCGAGCCGCCCTCATCGACGGTCAGGGTGAGATCGGCACTGACCTGGCACGCCGAGAACCACAGCAGCGCGCCCACGACCCCGAGCCGAAGGATCTGGGACACCGGGTTCGACTCTAGGAGACGCCCTGCGGAGACCCAACCGCCAGGTACCCTCTCGGCCGGTGAAATCGGAACAGGTCGTGACCTTCGGCGACCTCGGCGACTTCACCCGAGGCTTCCCGAGGCGTACTACGAAGAGGCGAGAGCCCGACTCCCGCTCCGCGCAACCGTCATCGTGTTCTCCGACGATCCCGACTGGTGCCGGGCCAACCTGAGCGGTATCCATCCGGCAGCGGTGCTCGAAACGGGACGAGATGTCGTCGATCTGGCAGCGATGGCCCTTTGCGAACACCACATCATCGCCAACTCGTCGTTCTCCTATTGGGGAGCGATGCTGGCACAGGATCCGTCGGCCGTTCACATCCATCCGGACAGGTGGTATGGCCCAGGTCATGCGATCGCCGATCCGTCCCTTCTCCTCCCGCCGGGGTGGATCGCGGTGGACCCGTGGCTCGAGCGCACCTGGCGCGGTCGACTGTTCAGCCCGCACCGGAGGTCGCGACAGATTCGCAGCCGCTGGACCCGAGCCCGCAGCGCCCGACGTGCCCGCAAGCCGACGCTAGGTTCGGCCGATGAGCTCACATGACCGACTCAGCACACCGACCCCCGCGCAGCTCCAACCACCGAAGGTGCGGATGATCGACATCGTCGCCGAACGCGGCGAGCTCCGATCAGTTGCCGACATCGGCGGTGTCTGGAAGGTCGAGGGCGGCTATGCACGTCACGCTCACGGACTCGACGGAGTCGAGCGGGTTCAGCTGGTCGATCTCCACATGTCCGCCTCCGTGCGCGATTTCGCCAGAGATCACGTCGGTTTCGAGTTGGTCGAGGCCGACATGGGAAGTCCCGACACTCCGCGTCTGGTCGGCGAGGTCGATCTCGTGCTGCTCTATGACGTGCTCCTCCACCAGGTCGGACCCGATTGGGACGAGATCCTGGCTCGATACGCCGAACACGCCGCCAACGTCGCCGTCGCGGGGCCGCGATGGGCGATCGGCACCGAGGCGGTCCGGCTTCCCGATCTCGGGCGCGATCGCTACGAGGCGATCGCCCCCCTCGCACCCGACAACCACCTGATGTTCGAGCAGCCCGACGAATGGATCGATCGGTACCAGCGGACTCGGCGAGACGCCCACGCGTACTGGCAATGGGGCATCCCGACCGCTGCCATCTCGGCGAAGATGACCGAACTCGGGTTCGCGACCATCGGCTACGAGCATCTCGGCCCGTGGTTCGGGAGCCGGGCCTTCACCTCCGAGGCGGCGGTCTTCACCCGGGTCAGCTGACCGCCGGCGTTCAGCTCTCGTCGACCACGGCAGTGCCGCCCGACCCGGCTTCGGCGAGTTCGGGCTCGAGCTGCGGGGGCTCGAAGCCCTCGACCGTGCGGAAGACGATGCTCCGCTCGCCCTCCTCGTCGTCTTCGACGTCGACGATGACGATCTCGCCGGCCCTGAACTCCTTGAGCAGGAGCCGCTCGGACATCGGGTCCTCGACCAGCCGCTGGATGGCCCGGCGCAACGGCCGAGCGCCCAACGTCGGGTCGTAGCCCCGATCAGCGAGGAAGAGCTTGGCAGCGTCGGTGAGTTCGATGCCGATGCCCTGTCCCTCGAGCTGGGTCTTGGTGTTCTTGATCATCAGGTCGACGATCTGGATCACCTCGTCCTTGCTGAGCTCGTGGAACACGATGGTCTCGTCGATGCGGTTCAGGAACTCAGGCCGGAAGTGATCCTTCAGGGCGTCGTTGACCTTCTCCTTCATCTTCTCGTACGAGATGGCCTCGTCGGCCTTGCCGAAGCCGACCGCCTGCTTGCGCAGATCGGCGGTACCCAGGTTCGAGGTCATGATGAGCACGGTGTTGCGGAAGTCGACCGAACGACCCTGGCTGTCGGTGAGACGGCCCTCTTCGAGGATCTGCAACAGCGTGTTGAAGACATCAGGGTGGGCCTTTTCGATCTCGTCGAACAACACGACCGAGAACGGCTTTCGCCGAACGGCCTCGGTGAGCTGGCCGCCGTCTTCGTAGCCCACGTAGCCCGGAGGCGAACCCACGAGCCGGCTGACCGTGTGCTTCTCCATGTACTCGGACATGTCGAGGCTGATCAGGCTCTGCTCGTCTCCGAACAGGAACTCGGCGAGGGTCTTGGCGAGCTCGGTCTTGCCCACACCCGATGGGCCCAGGAAGATGAACGAGCCACTCGGACGCTTGGGGTCCTTGAGGCCCGCACGGGTACGGCGGATGGCCTGGCTGACCGCACGGATGCTGTCCTCCTGGCCGATGACCCGCTTGTGCAGGTCGTCTTCCATGTGGAGCAGCTTCTGGGTCTCTTCCTCGGTGAGCTTGTAGACGGGGATGCCGGTCCACACCGAGAGGACCTCGGCGATGGCTTCCTCGTCGACCTCGTCGAACAGGTCGACACCAGAGTCCTTGATCTCGCGCTCCTTGCCTTCCTTCTCCGAGAGGATCTCCTTCTCGCGATCGCGCAGGCGACCCGCCTCTTCGAAATTCTGCTCGTCGACCGCAGCCTTCTTCTGCTCGACGATCTCCGACAGTTGGTTCTCGAGCTCGCGGTAGTCGGCCGGGGTCTCCATACGCTTGATCTGCAGCCGCGAGCCGGCCTCGTCGACGAGGTCGATGGCCTTGTCGGGCAAGTGGCGGTCAGAGATGTAGCGGTCGGCCAGGTTGGCAGCGGCCACGACGGCCTGATCGGTGATGGTGACCCGATGGAACTGTTCGTAGCGGTCGCGAAGTCCCTTGAGGATCTCGATGGTGTGCGCCACGGTGGGCTCGTCGACGACGATCTTCTGGAAGCGGCGCTCGAGGGCGGCGTCCTTCTCGAGGTGCTTGCGGTACTCGTCGAGCGTGGTGGCACCGATGGTCTGGAGCTCGCCACGAGCCAGCATCGGCTTGAGGATGCTGGCTGCGTCGATGGCGCCTTCGGCGGCGCCGGCTCCGACGAGGGTGTGGAGCTCGTCGATGAACAAGATGATGTCGCCGCGGGTCTTGATCTCCTTGAGCACCTTCTTGAGGCGCTCTTCGAAGTCACCGCGGTAGCGCGACCCGGCGACGAGGGCACCGAGGTCGAGCGTGTAGAGCTGCTTGTCGCGCAGCGTCTCGGGGATGTCGCCCGACACGATCTTCTGAGCGAGGCCTTCGACGATTGCGGTCTTGCCGACGCCGGGCTCGCCGACCAGCACCGGGTTGTTCTTGGTGCGTCGGCTGAGGACCTGCATCACCCGCTCCATCTCGCGGCTGCGGCCGATGACGGGGTCGACGGCCTTGTCGCGGGCGAGCTGGGTGAGGTTGCGACCGAACTGGTCGAGCACGAGGCTGCCGCTGGGCGCGTCTTCGCGGCCCGAACCGCCGGCGGTGGCGCCGGCCTTCTCCTGGCCGCCCTGGCCCTGCGGGCCCTGGTAGCCCGACAGGAGCTGGATGACCTGTTGCCGGACGCGACTGAGGTCGGCGCCGAGCTTGACCAGGACCTGCGCGGCCACGCCTTCGCCCTCGCGGATCAGCCCGAGCAGGATGTGCTCGGTGCCGATGTAGTTGTGGCCGAGCTGGAGCGCCTCGCGGAGCGAGAGCTCGAGGACCTTCTTGGCCCGTGGGGTGAAGGGGATGTGACCCGAGGGGCTGCTGCCGCCCTGGCCGATGATCTCCTCGACCTGGTTGCGCACGGCCTCGAGGCTGATGCCGAGCGACTCGAGCGCCTTTGCGGCAACGCCCTCGCCCTCGTGGATCAGCCCGAGCAGGATGTGCTCGGTGCCGATGTAGTTGTGGTTGAGGAGCCGAGCTTCTTCCTGGGCCAACACGACCACACGACGGGCTCGATCAGTAAAGCGTTCGAACAAGGAAATTGCCTCCAGACAGAGGATGGCGGCGGTGAGACGAGTGTACCGACTTGCGTCTCGATGCGAACCAGCAGGCGTGTGACACCTGCACGTCGATCTCGGGAATCAAACCGGAACGGCCCGGACGACGATGTTGTCGGTGTAGGAACGGGCACCCCGATCGAAGGCGCCACCGCAGGTGATGAGGGTGAGGGTGTGTGCGCCATCGGCCCGAAACAGCTCGTCGATGGGCAGGAGGTCCTTGTCGACCTGGAAGCGCTCGGTCACGACGTAGCGCAACGGAGCTCCCTGCTCGTCGAGCACCGAGATCTCGCTGCCGACCTCGACGGCACGGAGATCGAAGAACACGCCTCGCTGACCGGCGTAGTCGACATGGGCGGCGATGACCGCCGAACCCGAGGGCTCGCCCGGTGCCGTGCCGGGCCAGTACCAGCCGCTCTCGGTCGCGCCGGGAATCTGCATCGAGCCGTCGCCTTCCAAGCCGACCGGGACCACGGGTGCATCCACGCCCAGCGACGGGATCTGCAGGCGTTGGGGAACCACCCCCGGGTCCGGTGCGGTCGTCGTGGTCGTCGACCCGACGGCTGCGACCGGCGGCGTCGGCGGCGTCGAGGTCGTCGAGGTCACCGCCCGCCCGACGAGGTCCGCCCTGGGTTCCTCGTCGGACGCGCTGAGCAGCATCACTGCGGTGACCGCGAGCACCAGGCACGAGGTGACGAGCACGATCTTGGCGAGGAGACGATTCACGGGTCAGTCCAGGGAGAGGGTGGCGAGACGACGAGGGCGGGAGGCCGAAGCCTCCCGCCCACATCATGACTGAACTGTCGGGCTGCTTCAGCTGTCCCGACGGGCCCGGGCGAGGGCGAAGGTCGAGGTGCCGATGCCGGCGAGGGCCAGCGCACCGAAGAGGGCGACGAGGCCGACGTTGGTGCTCGACGTGGCGGCGAGGCCACTGTCACCGCTGTTCACGGCGGTCGGTGCCGGAGCTGCGGGGGCGGGCTCGGCGGCGGGGGCCGTCTCGGTGATCACTGCGTCGATGACGTGGATCGTGCCGTTCGAGGCGGGGATGTCGGCGTCGATCACGGTTGCTCCGCCGACGACGAGGTTGTCACCGTCGAGCTCGACGGTGATGGGGCCACCGAGGGTGTCGACCGTGCCGCCGGCGGCAGCAATCGCCTGCTCGGAGGACACGTTGCCCGAGATCACGTGCAGCGAGAGCACGTCGGTCAGCGCACCTTCGGGGTCAGCGAGGAGGGCGTCGAGTGTCTCGGACGGCACGGCCGCGAAGGCCGAGTTGGTCGGGGCGAACACCGTGAAGGGTCCAGGACCGCTGAGGGTCTCGACGAGGCCGGCGGCGGTGACCGCTTCGACGAGGGTCGAGAAGTCGGGGTTGCCGGCGGCGATGTCGACGATCGTGCCGGGGTCTTCCTGCGCCGAAGCGGTCGAGGCGAAGCCTCCAAAGGTCAACAGCAGGGCTGCGAAGAAGGCGAACATGGACTTGCGCATTTGATTTGCTCCAGTGGGTTGGTGAGGTCGGCCGAAGCCGCCGTGTCTGAACATCTGCTCCTACGCAACGATCGAGCGTTCCGGATGCAGACGGCCCGGGAAATCTCGCGGGTTCGTCGAACGACTGGGGCCGCGATCCGACGAGCACGTAGCCTCACGCCGTGGGTTCGCCGCATCCGTTGTTCGAGTTCCCGGGCATGCACGGCCACCTGGCGCTGGTGAACCAGCGGCTCCAGGAGGCGGTCGTGATCCCCGACTCGTTCCTCACCGAGGTCGCCGGTCACCTCATCAAGGCCGGCGGCAAGCGTCACCGGCCGTTGTTCGCCGTGGCTTCCGCGGCCACCCGGACCGAGGTCACCGAGGACATCGTGATGGGTGGCGTCGCGGTCGAACTCGTGCAAGTCGGCACGCTCTATCACGACGACGTGATCGACGAGGCCGAGACACGACGAGGCGTCGAGAGCGTGAACGCTCGATGGGGCAACGTCACCGCGATCCTGTCGGGCGACTTCCTCCTGGCGAAGGCGTCGGAGATCGCGGCTTCCCTCGGGGTCGAGGTGGCCGACCTGCTTGCTCGCACCATCGGACGGCTCTGCGCCGGCGAGGTGCGCGAGCTCCAGGACGCGTACAACCTCGATCGGTCCGAGGCCCACTACTTCGAATCGATCGACGGCAAGACCGCCTCGCTGTTCGCCACCGCGTGTCGAGTCGGCGCGATCGTCGGCGAACTCGAACGCGACGACATCGACGCGCTCACCGAGTTCGGACGCTGCTACGGGATGGCCTTCCAGATGGTCGACGACGTCCTCGATCTCGTCGCGACGTCCGAGCAGCTCGGTAAGCCTGCGGGTCTCGACATCGCCGAAGGGGTCTACAACCTCCCGGTGCTCCGGGCGCTCGGCGGTCCCGGGGGTGACGAACTGCGGTCGCTGCTCGGCGCGCCGATCGACGGAGAGCTCGTCGATCGTGCCCGCTCGCTGGTCCGTTCGAACGGAGCCGTCGCGTCTTCGCTCGAAGACGCACAGGCCTACGTCGACCGAGCCGTGGCCTGCCTCGAGCCCTTCGGCGACTCACCGGCGAAGCGGGCACTCGCCCGCTCGGCGCAGTTCCTGCTCACCGAGGTCGAGGCCGCGGTGTGACCACCACGACCGACCCGTACGACCTCTGAGGGCACCGCACATCTCGCCCCTTGGGGGCCGGGCAGCATGTTCAAGGCCGCCGGCATCGGCCCGAAGTGGTTGAGTTGACGCAATGACCGGCGAGGACACTCTGGTGCGGAGTCTGCTCAACGGGCTGGCCGTGTTCCGTGGCCTGGCCATGGCGTGGCTCGTCGTGGTGCTCGTGATCGATCGGCAGGCCCTGGCGCGCCCAGGCCTCGCCGCGGTGCTCGCCGGTGCGGCCTTGGCGGTGACCGTGACCGCCGCGACCTTCAGTCGCACCGCCCCCCACGAGCTCCTCGCACCTTGGTTCGTGGTCACCGAGATCGGCGTGGCTGTCGCCCTCGCCGTCGGAGACGCCTTCGTCTACGACGGTTCGCACTCGCAGTCGCTCGGTTCGGCATGGCCCCTCGCCGGCATCCTGACCGCGGGCGTCGGCTGGGGTGCCAGGGGCGGCATCGCCGCCGGGGCTGCGGTGGGGGCGGGTCGGCTCGCGGGCGACCTGCTCGACCCCGCGGTCGAGTGGACGCGCAACGACGTCACCTCGGCTGGATCGACGATCGTCCTCTATGTCCTCGCCGGGCTCGTCGCCGGCCTCGCCACCGCGCGGCTGCGCGAAGCCGAGCGACAGATCACCTCGGCACGAGCCCGCGAGGAGGTGGCCCGCACGCTCCACGATGGGGTGCTCCAGACCCTCGCGGTCGTGCAACGTCGCGTCGGCGACCCCGAACTGGCCGGCCTGGCCCGCGAACAAGAACAGGATCTCCGCGAGTACCTGTTCGGCACCGGGGTGGCGGCCGGCGGCGGCGATCTGGGGTCGGCGCTCCGCTCCACGGCCCGCCGGATCGAACGCCACCACGGGCTCCCCGTCTCAGTCGTGATGACCGAGGAGGTCGGCCTCGGAGTCGAACAGGTCGAGGCTCTGGTCGGCGCGGTCGGTGAGGCACTCACCAACGCTGCCAAGCACGCCGACGCGACCCGGGCGACCGTCTACGTCGAGCCCGACGGCACCGGGGTCTTCTGTTCGGTGAAGGACGACGGGAAAGGATTCGACCCCGCGGCGGTGGAGCGCGGTGTCGGACTCGACCGATCGATCACCGACCGGATCACAGAGGTCGGCGGGAGTGTCGAGATCGCGGGGAATCCCGGTCGAGGCGCCGAGCTGCAGTTCAGAGTCTGAGCAGTGCTCAGCGCTGCCGGGCAACGGCCGGGTACCACTCCACCAACTTCGGTGCGCCGGTCGACACCCCGGATGGCCCTCAGCCGATCCGGGCGACGAGAGGGACCACACAGATCGTCAGGATCGGTGCTACAAAAGCGCCGGTCGTACGACTGTGACCCTGAGGAGTCCGAAGATGCCCAACGGAAAGCCCAACATCTTGGTGATGTGGGGAGACGACATCGGGATCAGCAACCTGAGCTGCTACAGCGACGGCCTGATGGGGTACCGCACGCCCAACATCGACCGCATCGCGGCCGAGGGGGCACGGTTCACCGACTACTACGGCGAACAGTCGTGCACCGCTGGCCGGGCCGCGTTCATCTGTGGCCAGAACCCGTACCGGACCGGTCTGACCAAGGTCGGGATGCCCGGCGCCGACGTCGGGATGCAGGACAAGGATCCGACGATGGCCACAGCGCTCAAGGAACAGGGTTACGCCACCGGGCAGTTCGGCAAGAACCATCTCGGTGACCTCGACAAGTTCCTGCCGACCAACCATGGGTTCGACGAGTTCTTCGGGAACCTGTACCACCTCAACGCCGAGGAGGAGCCGGAGCAGCGCGACTACCCCTCAGCCGAGGACTTCCCGGAGTTCAAGGAGAAGTTCGGCCCGCGCGGTGTCATCCACAGCTACGCAGACGGACGCGTCGAAGACACCGGTCCGCTCACCAAGGAGCGGATGAAGACCATCGACGAGGAGCTGCTGCCCGAGGCCAAGCGCTTCATCAAGGACGCGCACGAGGCGGGCACGCCGTTCTTCGTGTGGTTCAACACCACGCACATGCACTTCCGGACGCACGCCAAGGACGAGAGCCTGGGCCAATCCGGTCGGTGGCAGTCCGAGTACCACGACGTGATGATCGACCACGACGGCAACATCGGCGAGATGCTCGACTTCCTCGACGAGCTCGGTATCGCGGACGACACCATCGTCGTCTACAGCACCGACAACGGTCCGCACATGAACAGCTGGCCCGACGCAGGTATGACCCCGTTCCGCAACGAGAAGAACTCGAACTGGGAGGGCGCCTACCGCGTGCCGGCCGTGGTGCGCTGGCCCGGGCACATCGAGCCCGGCAAGGTGTTCAACGGCATCGTGAGCCACGCCGACTGGTTCGTGACGTTCCTCGCAGCGGCGGGGGTGCCCGACATCGCCGAGCAGCTCCGAACCGGGACCGAGCTGAACGGCAAGGAGTACAAGGTGCACCTCGACGGGCACAACCAGCTCCCCTATCTCACCGGCGAGGTCGACGAGAGCCCGCGGAACTACTTCTTCTACGTGTCCGACGACGGCGACCTGACCGCGCTGCGCTATGACAACTGGAAGTTCGTGTTCCTCGAGCAGCGCAGGACCGGCACGCTGGCGGTGTGGGTGGACCCGTTCGTCGAGCTCCGGGTGCCGAAGCTCTTCAACCTCCGAACCGACCCCTTCGAGCGGGCCGATCAGACGTCCAACACGTACTACGACTGGGTTCTCGACCGTGCCTTCCTGTTCATACCGGCCCAGAGCTTCGTGGCCGAGCATCTCCAGTCCCTCGCCGAGTTCCCGGTGAGCCAGAAGCCCGCCTCGTTCAACCTGGACAACGTCTTGGAGAAGCTGCAGGCGGGCCTGATCAGCTCCTGACCCGCCGCAGCGGAGCCAAGCCGGATTCTCGGCTCGGCTCACCGTCGCGGATGCAGGACCATCCGGGTATTCCGGAACAGCGCCATCGTGCGGCCGGTCGTCTCGTTGGTGACCACCTGGGCCTCCGGTGTCTTCTCAGCACTCACTCCGCAGCAACCGAGGCCGTGGCACACTGCCCGAGTGAGTGATCTGGCCCGCGTCCGGCTCCTCGTCGCCGACGACCACGCGATCTGGCGTTCGGGACTCCGTAGCGAGCTCGGCGAGAACTTCCATGTGGTGGGCGAGGCGGCCGACGCCGACGAGGCCATCGCCGCGATCGAGAAACACCATCCCGACCTGGTCGTGTGCGACCTCCACATGCCTGGCGGAGGCATCAAGGTCGTCAGGGCCTGCTCGGAACACACCCGCATCGTCATGCTCACCGTCTCGGAGGCCGAACGCGACCTGCTCGACGCCGTCTCGGCCGGCGCGGTCGGCTATCTCCTGAAGACCACGCCGCCGGACGAACTGCGTAACGAGCTCTGGCGGGCGGCCAAGGGCGAGCCGGTCTTCTCGTCGACGCTCGCGTCGCTGGTCCTCGGCGAGTTCCGGCGGCTCGCCAAGGCGAGCGGCCCGGTCGAGGTCCTGAGCGAGCGCGAGCGAGAGGTCCTGCAGTACGTCGCCCGTGGGCACACCTACGCCGAGATCGGCGACGAGCTCTACATCGCCCCCAAGACCGTCGAGAACCACGTGCGGAACATCCTGAAGAAGCTCCACCTCAACCGCAGGCAGGAGCTGATCCGCTACGCCCTCGACCACGGCATCGACTGAGCACGACGCTCGTCATCGGCCGGCCATCGGCGCGTCGTGTCCCTCGGCGAGGTGCGTGACCCGCTCGTTCCCACCGGCTTCGGCGCTCAGGAGGAAGCGTCGCACGATCTGGTTGAAGGTGCGGGCGTTCTCGAACATGAAGCCGTGGGCACCACCCCACACCACCGCCAGCTCGGCGTCGGGAATCAGCTCGGCGATCTCCTCGCTGTCGCCCCGGGGTGTGAGGATGTCCTGACTCCCGACGAGCACCAGCGTCGGCGCGCTGATCGACGCCAGTTCGAGCCGAAGCGCGTCGTCCATGGCGAGGATGCCGTGCACCTGCCCGGCGAACGCGTGCTCGGGCACGTTCAATGCCAACGGCCCGAGCAGCCTGAACGGAAGCGCGAACCGCCGCAGTGAGCGCGAACCGATGAGCCACCTCATGTTCTCGGAGGCGAACGAGCCCATGCCCTCGGCCAGCGCCAGGTCGGCCCAGCCATGGAGCAGCTTGCGGCGCCACGGAAGGTGCCGGCACGCCGTGCAGGCGAGGACCAGCGAACGAACCCGCTCGGGGTGACGGACCCCGATGATCTGGGCGATGACCCCGCCCATGGACGCTCCCATCACGTGTGCTGAATCGAACCCGGCCGCACGCAGGCAGGCGACCGCATCGGCGGCCATCGTCTCGAGGTCGTAGGAGCCTTCGGGCTTGTCACTGCGACCCACCCCACGGTTGTCGACCGCGATGCAGCGGTAGCGAGCACCCATCGCGCGCCGTTGGAGGATCCAGCCCCGTGCGTCGGCGCCGAGGCCCTGGATCATGAGAAGCGGCTCTCCGTCTCGGCGGCCGAACACCTCGAAGTGGATGCGCGTGCCGTCGGCCGCTCTCGTGAACGCCATGAGCGGAACCTACCTTCCTGCTCCGTCGGCGCCGATGAGCCCGGCGACGGCGACTCGGACCGCTTCAGCCGCGCCAGGATCGTCGGGCTCACCCGTGCCCCACTCGGTGCCCATGGCGGTTCCGATCGCGACGCGCCATCGTCGCCGATGCTCTCGGCCGATCAGCCCGACCGGGTGCACGGGGACGCCGATCCGTCTCGCCTCGGCCATCGAGTCGACATCGACCGCCCCGACGGCCGACCTTTTGCTGGGGGTGCGCCCCAGGCCCACGGCCACCACGTGACCGGCCCGCAGCACCGACGCGATCTCGTCGCTCTGGTGCAGCACCGCGCCGAGACGTCGGACCGCTGGTCCCACCACCGGCACGTCGGGTGCGCCCGCCACGCGTACCTGGCGACCCGCCTCGAGCCGAACGGCCCTGGCGACCACGAACGGCTCACTTCGGCCGAACCGACGGTTGTGGACGAGCAAGGCCCCTCCGGACCTCGGCACCGACGCGGCGCCCGAGACGTCGATCGACCAGCGCAGCCCGAAGAGGGGCGAGAGGACCGACACCGCGTCCGCGTCGAGGCCCCACTCGTCGACCTCGAAGTCACCCGCCAACCGGCGGCGGACGACCGATACCGCGCTCATGCCGCACCCAGTTCGGCGGGGTCGAGATAGGTGACCGAGGCCCATTCGTAGAGATCCTTGACCACTTCGGGCGTCGTGTACTGAGGGCGGAGGTCGAGGACCGCACCGGCGAGGGTCGCATCGGCACAACGTCCTCTGATCAACAGCTCACGCACATGGTCGGGCAGCGGTGCACCGAGGATCTCGGAGGCGACCTTGGCGACCTGCCACCCCGGGCCCACGATCGGGATCGGGAGGCGACCCCCCATTCGGGCCGCCTGCGACGCGGTCACCGCTCCGTCGCTGGCGATGTTGAGGGCACCGTCGTGACCGACCCGCAGCGCTCGGACGATCGCCGCAGTGGCATCCTCCTGATGAAGAAGCGAGAACGGCAGCTCGCCCAGTGCGCTGAACGGCACCACCGGGAGCCGGAGGTAGCGGCCCAGCGGGCTGGGGAAGTGGGGGCCGACGAGCGGCGCGAAGCGCAGGCGGGTGAGCGCAGCGCCACTGGCCGCAGCCGCATCGACACCGATGGACTCGGCTCGCAGCAGGCTCGCCCCGAACGGCGAGGTCGGCGCGAGCACGACCTGTTCGTGGGGTGTCGTCGGGGTGCCTCGGCCGCGTCCGTAGATCTCGATGCCCGAGCGCATGATGATCCGGTCGACCGAGGCCACCTCGGCTGCGGCACCGAGCGCCGCGAGCGCAACGGCCTGGGTTCGTTGCGCCGCTCCCTTGGCCGACACCCGGGCCTCGGGCTCGTAGATCCCGAGGTGCACGATGGCGGTCGGCTCGACCTCTCGGACCAGATCGACCAGCTCGTGTCCGTCGCGGGGGCCGATCAAGTGGAACTCGGTCCGTCCGATGCGGTCGCGAGGCGGATCACCGTCGACCCCCACGATCCGATCGACCCAATCGGCGGCCTCGAGCTCGATCGCGACTCGGGTCCCGAGTTCGCCGCCCATGCCGGTGATCAGGACACGCATGCACGTCACGCTACGTGATCACCGCGCACGCTCTGTTCACCTGTTCACGAATCAGCCGGTTGAACGTTCATTCCGGTCGACGGGTTCAGATGGCAGATTCAGGTGGCGGGGTCCGACGGCGAGTCGTTGTGTTCGGGGCGAAGCGTGGGGAACAAGAGGACATCACGCACGCTCGAACGGTCGGTCAGCAGCATCACGAGCCGGTCCATCCCGATCCCCAGCCCGGCCGTCGGTGGGAGTCCGTACTCGAGGGCCCGGAGGTAGTCCTCGTCGACCGCCATGGCCTCGGCGTCACCGGCTTCCTTCTGAGCGACCTGGTCGGTGAACCTGGCCCGCTGTTCGGCGGGGTCCTGGAGCTCGGTGAACGCGTTCAACAACTCGCGGCCGGCCACGATCGCCTCGAAGCGCTCGGTCAGACCGGGGATCTCGCGATGAGTCCGAGCGAGCGGCGAGACCTCCTGCGGGTAGTCGGTGACGAAGATCGGACCCCAGAGGTCGGCCTCGGTGGTCTTCTCGTAGATCTCGAGGATGAGCTTCCCCTGGCCCCAGCTCTCCTCGAACGGCACCCCGTGATCGGTTGCGATGGCACGAATCTCGGCGAGGTCCATCCGGACGTCGAGCCTCACCCCGATCGCGTCCTCGATCAGTTCGATCATCGATGCCCGGCGCCACGGTGCTGTCAGGTCGAGGTCACGCCCTTGATAGGTCAGCTCGGTCGTCCCGTGGAGCTCAGTGGCGAGATGGGCGACGAGCTGCTCGGTCAACTCCATGACGTCGGAGTAGTCGGCGTAGGCCTGGTAGAGCTCGAGCATCGTGAACTCGGGGTTGTGCCTTGTCGACAACCCTTCGTTGCGGAACACCCGTGCGATCTCGAACACCCGCTCGAAGCCACCGACCACGAGGCGCTTCAGGTAGAGCTCGGGCGCGATCCGCAGGCTCAGTTCGGTGTCGAGCGCGTTGTGGTGCGTCGTGAATGGCCGCGCGTGTGCTCCTCCGCTGATCGGGTGGAAGACCGGTGTCTCGACCTCGACGAAGTCGCGTTCCTCGAGCCACCGGCGGGTCAGCGACATGATCTTCGACCGGGCCTGGAACACCTCCCGGCTCCCCTCGTTGGCCCACAGGTCGGCGTAGCGCTGCCGGTAGCGCAGGTCGGGGTCGTTGATGCCGTGCCACTTGTCGCCGAAGTTCCGCTCGGCCCTGGCGAGCAGCGTGAAGGTGTGGAGTTTGATCGACAGCTCGCCCCGACGGGTCTTGACGACCTCGCCGGTGGCACCGATCCAGTCGCCGAGGTCGAGTCCGGTGAACCCGGCGAAGTCGTCCACGACCTTCGAGAGGACGAAGAGCTGGATCGGCCCAGAGCTGTCACGCAGCTCGGCGAAGGCCAGCTTCCCCTGATCACGCAGCAGCATGACGCGGCCCGCGACCGTGACGATCTGACCGGTCTCCTCGCCGTCGTCGAGGGAGTCGTAGGCCTCGTGGACCGCCGACGTCGAGTGGGTCACGTCGAACCGGTACGGGATCGGACCAGGTTGGCTCATCGTTGCTCACCGTTCAGTTCGTGGATGAGGCGGAGCCCATGGAGCGTGAGCCACGGCTCGAGGTGGTCGACGGTGGTCGCGAGCGGAGCGATCAATCCGCTCAGGCCGCCGGTCGCGACGACCTCGGCGTCACCGCCGAGTTCGTCCTGGAACCGCTCGACCATGCCGTCGACGACCGCGGTGTACCCGTAGACGGCGCCCGACTGCATCGACTCGACCGTGCTGCGGCCGATGACGTTCTTGGGCTCGACCAGTTCGACGCGTCGGAGGGCGGCCGCGCGTCCGAACAATGCGTCGAGGCTGATGTCGATGCCGGGGAAGATCGCACCCCCGAGGTACTTGCCGTCCTCGGAGATCGCCTCGAACGTGGTGGCGGTTCCGAAGTCGATCACGATCGTCGGACCCCCGAACAGGTCGTAGGCGGCGACGGCATCGGCGATGCGGTCGGCCCCGACCTCCTTCGGATTGTCGTAGAGGATGGGGATCCCCGTCTTGATGCCCGGTTCGACCACCAGCGCTTCGTACCCGAGATAGCGCTGGGCCATCGAACGGAACGCTCCGGTGACCCGCGGGACCGACGAGCAGAGCACGAGTCCGGCGACGTCGCGATCCCAGCTGAAGCCGTGGAATCCGAGGAACTCCTGGATGACGAGGGCGTGCTCGTCGGCCGTCCGCTCGGCGTTGGTGGCGACGCGCCAGTGATCGAGGAGTCCGGTGTCGGCCGATCGATCGGTCTCGGTTTCGCGTTCGAGCGAGTACAGGCCGACCACTGTCTGGGTGTTGCCGATGTCGATGGCGAGCAGGTTCACGACTCGGTCGCCTCGCTGGGGTCGAGGTCCATGCCGAGATCGAACGCCGGCGCCGACAGGGTGACGGCGCTGGTCGACACGATGTCGGCACCGGTGTCGGCGTAGGAGCCGACGGTCTCGAGGTCGATCCCGCCCGACACCTCGAGCAGGGGGGACCACGGGTGCTCGGATGCGAGTGCCACGCAGCGGCGGACCTCGTCGGGGGTCATGTTGTCGAGCAGGATCGCATCGGCTCCGGCATCGAGCGCCTCGCCGACCTGCTCGAACCGGTCGCACTCGACGTGGACGGTGCGGGCCGGCCAGAGGTCACGGCTGCGGGCAACGGCGTCGGCGATCGACATCCCCGCGAGGTGGTTGTCCTTCAGCATGATCCAGTCGGACAGGTTGCCCCGATGGGCGGCACCGCCACCAGCCCTCACGGCTGCCTTCTCGAGCGCACGCAGGCCCGGCGTGGTCTTGCGCGTGTCCCAGACCCGGAGCGGGGCAGCCCGCTCGACGAAACGGGCGGTGAGCGTCGCGATCCCGCTCAGGTGCATCAGGAAGTTCAGCGCCGTCCGTTCGGCGGACACGACGCTCGCCAGCGAGCCCTCGATCTCGGCGACCACCGTGCCCGCCGCCAGCGCGTCGC
>Ga0307380_10003360_pt1 | contig 22152 bp, 20 predicted proteins | sample UN3MG_FD_202239 | JGI IMG/M metagenome (GOLD analysis project Ga0307380, IMG submission 202239) | Soil microbial communities from Risofladan, Vaasa, Finland - UN-3 | ecosystem: Environmental > Terrestrial > Soil > Coastal area > Acid sulfate soil | place: Finland: Risofladan, Vaasa | collected... | reverse complement strand
ACACCATTCGAGCGGAACTGGGCGATGACCACATTCAAGTCCTCCAGTGCGGTACCGCTGCCGAAAAAGGGGTGCTATTCGGTGCGCTGATCAACAACGCCAACCGCGCCAATGGTCGAACAGGGATGGGCACGGTGATGGCCTCCAAGAACCTCAAGGCAGTTGCAGTTCGGGGGCGTCATCGTCCCAAACTGGCCGACCCGGAGGCAGTCAAGGCCTTGGCCAAATGGGGAGCGGAGAATCTCGAAGGCTCTGATGTAGATGGTATGGGAAAGCTGGGCACGGCGGAAGGGCTTCTACCACTCAACGAGGAGGGCGGACTGCCGACGCGTAACTGGTCCAGCGGTGTGTTCGAAGGTGCGGAGGCAATCAGCGGCGAGCGGATGGCCGAGACCGTGCTGAAAGAACGTGATACGTGCTTCGGCTGCGTGGTACGCTGCAAGCGGGTGGTGGAGATCACCGACGGCCCGTTCCAAGCTGAACCGCGCTACGGCGGCCCGGAGTATGAAACCCTGGGCGCAATGGGCTCCTACTGCGGTGTTTCTGATCTAGCGGCGATCTGCCGAGCAAACCAGCTGTGCAACATGTACGGGATGGACACCATCACCTGCGGGGCGTCCATCGCTTGGGCGATGGACTGCTTCGAGCAGGGATTGCTCTCCAAGGATGATACCGATGGGATCGACCTGCGGTTCGGCAACGCGGAAGCGTTGGTACAGATGGTGGAGAAGATCGGCAAACGGGAAGGATTTGGACGTGTACTGGGCGAGGGCTCGGCGCGCGCCGCGGAACGCTTGGGGGTGGGCAAGGATCTTGTCGTGGCGGTCAAGAACCATGAGTTTCCCGCACACATGCCACAGCACAAGCGAAGTATGGCCCTGATCTACTCGGTGAACCCATTCGGCGCCGATCACCAATCACACGAGCACGACCCGTTCTACGAAACGGGATACGCCGACCGGATGGCGCAGCTGTCCCTGATGGATCCGCAACCCCAGGACAACCTGAATGCCGAGAAGGTTCGCTACGCCCTCTATACCCAGTATTTCTACAGCGTCACCGACTGCGTCTGTGTGTGTCAGTTCGTATTCGGTCCCTCGTTCCAGTTGTACGGCCCGAGCCAGCTGGTCGACGCCGTGCGCGCGGTAACGGGTTGGAATTTCAGCATGTGGGAGCTGATGAAGGTCGGCGAGCGCCGGTTGAACCTGATGCGCGCGTTCAACGCCCGCGAGGGAGTCGGGAAAGAGGCGGACACAAAGCCAGCCAAGCTGCTTATCGCTCTTCAAGGCGGACCCACCGATGGCGTTGTGGTGACCGATGAGGAATTGGAACAGGCAAAGGCCCTTTACTACAGGATGGCCGGCTGGGATGAGACCGGTCGACCGAACCGCGCGAAGCTGGAGGAACTCGGCCTGGGGTGGTTGGCGGATAAGCTTGGCCTCGGCTAATGAAGATGGGACGCGCGGTAAACGTGCGTCCCATACCAATTCCTGCTACCCTTCCGAAATCAAACGGCAACTACGTCTTGGGCCTGAGGGCCTTTCTGACCTTCGACGATCGTAAACTCCACTTTCTGGCCTTCGTCTAGCGATCGAAACCCCTCGCCGCGAATGCCGGTGAAGTGTACAAATACGTCTTCGCCTTGCTCACGGGCGATGAAGCCGAAGCCCTTAGAGTCGTTAAACCACTTGACAGTACCGGTTTCACGCTCTGCCATAGTCGTACTCCTCCTTCTTGCTGGATGTCTCATCGGGGCAGAACGTTCTTAGTGGAAATCAGAACAATCTGTACTCCAAACTAAAACGACTGCACGACTACCAACAACCCATCAACGCTAGCACAGGTCCGCTTTCTTGTCAAGTGCACGAATCACCTCTGTCGACCTCGCAAGAGGCGCTTCCGGAACTCCCAGCATGGCCAGCGCCGCGCGGCTGCGCCAAGAGTGAACTTGCAGGATACCAGGAGGCCAGAGGGAATCCCTCTGTGTCTCAAAGCCGATCAAGGGCTCTCTTCACTGCGGCGTGGCAATTCACGGAGCCATCGCCTCTAAGGTCAGGAAGAGCTCCAGCCGTAACCTCGACAAGAGAAGACCAATCCGCTATACCTTACTCACCGTGAAGAAAGTGGTGATCTATACCGATGGCGCCTGCAGCGGGAACCCGGGACCGGGGGGCTGGGGAGCAATCCTCATTAGTGGCACCCATCGCAAGGAAATCTCGGGTGGCGAACGCCAGACAACCAACAACCGCATGGAGCTTGCCGCCGCGATTGAAGCGCTCAAGATACTGAAGGAACCAGGCATTGTCGATCTATTCACCGACTCCACGTATTTGAAGAGGGGAATGACCGAATGGCTTCCCACCTGGAAGAAGAACGACTGGAAGCGAAAGAGTGGAAAGCGTCTCTTGCCGGTGAAAAACGAGGAGCTGTGGCACAAGCTCGATCGGCTGGTCGGCCGTCATCGAGTCACCTTCCATTGGGTCGAGGGGCACGCTGGACACGCGGAGAACGAGAGGTGTGACAGATTGGCCCGTCAGGCCATACCCAATCAAGACAAGCAACAATCCCATGGCTAGGATCTTTATCACACAACGGATCTTTCCAGAAGGAATCGATCGATTGCGCGCCGCCGGCCATGCCGTCGAGACGAGAGAGGCTCCCGGCCCGGTCCCCAAAGAGAAACTGCTCAACAAGATCGGCGAGATTGAGGCGCTCGTCTGCCTGCTCACGGACGATATCGACGCAAAGGTCGTTGCCGCTGGATCGAAGTTGAGGATGATTGCCAATATCGCCGTAGGCTACGAAAACATCGACGTCGCCGCAGCGAAGAGCTTGGGCATCGTCGTGACAAACACTCCGGGAGTCCTCACCGAAACGACGGCCGACCTCGCCTTTGCGTTGCTCCTTGCGGCAGCGAGACGCATCCCAGAAGCGGATGCATACCTGCGCTCCGGTGCTCATCAACATTGGGAGTTGATCCAGCCGCACCTGGGCTTGGATGTCCAAGGCAAGACCCTCGGCATAGTGGGAATGGGTAGAATCGGCACCGCGGTTGCCCGTCGAGGACGGGCCGGGTTTGACATGAATGTGCTCTACTGCGATCACCAACCAAACGACGCGGCGGACGCAGAGCTTCAAGCACGGTTTACTCCCTTCAAGACGCTCCTTGAGCGTAGCGACTTTGTCTCAATCCACACGCCGCTCACTGCAGATACCCACCACCTGTTCGACAGAGAGGCATTCCGCCGTATGAAGAAGACCGCGATCTTGGTGAACGCCGCACGGGGACCGATCGTCGATGAGGCAGCCCTGGCCTGGGCCCTCCAACGGGGCGAGATCGCCGGTGCGGGAATCGACGTCTACGAACAGGAGCCACACGTCCACCCAGAGCTCTTAGCACTTCGAGAGCGAGTCGTCCTACTCCCCCACCTCGGCAGCGCCACCGAGGAAACCCGTCGCGCGATGACATCGATCGCGGTGGACAACGTCCTCGCGGTCCTTGCAGGCGATGCTCCGTTGAACCCCGTCGCCTTAGGTGAAGCAGCCTAGCTGGCAGGCAGAAACACGGAAACTTAAGCCCTCTACGACGCTGGCGATCTCCAGTTTGGAGAGCGCGTGTTCCTCGGCAATTTCCCACACTTTGACGCACGGCAACCTGTCGTCAATCAGTTGCGTCCTCACAGCCTCTTCCAACTCCCCGTCAACTGATGACGCCGGTTGCACGACGCGCTTTTCGCCTTGCTCCTCATAGCCGAACAGGCCGAGTTGACAGCGACTGATCCGGATACCAAGTCGTGTGGCCTCTTCGCCGATCTTGATCGGCGCCACCCGCTGCTTGGCAGCGACGGCAAACGCCTGTGCACACGGGAGCTTGTCGTGAACCAGTGCCGGGCGAATCGCTCGCTCAAGACGATTCATCGTCCCCACCTCCTTCCGTCAACGATTGTCCTCCAGGGAAAACATAGACTCAACCGACTCATTTCGTTGGCAGCCGCCTCAAAATTGGGTATCCTTGCCGGACGATTGCCGTAGCGAATGGAGAGTCATGCTCATCTGGTTTGGTTTCTCGCTTGCTGTTCTTTCACTACTCTACCTGTCCCGGCGCAGTCTCGCCCTGGGAATGGCCGTCGCCGCAGGGGTGCTTGCGCGCCCTTCACCCTCTCCGCCGCGGAGGTGGGGCTGGCCCTCGTGGTGACATTGGGGGATCCATCCTCACGCCTCGCCAACTTGCATGGTTCGGAAGCCAAGCCCTCCTGGTTCTATGCGCCTTCCTGAAATCTCAGAAGTCGACATATCTCCTCCTTGCTTACGCATACGATTGCCTCTGTGCTCTACTGGTGTGGCTATCGAAGCCAATCATTCGGTCACGTCGTGACCGGAAGCCACGGTTTTTCGCCGAAGATAGCACATATGATCGTATATGCACCGACAGTAGGCCTACGTTAGTGGGACTCGCTGTTCGTGGAGCGCGAGATCAAACGAAACCGCTAATTGAAACACGAGCAGAGCCGGAGAACCCAGCAATGGGCTGACAAGCAGGGCAGCGCCAGTCCACAGTTCCTGGCCATGGGCTGATGAGTGTGCGATTCAGATGAACTAAGGAGACCCCTTCTTCGCGGCTGTAAGGCACTATGGGACAATGAGGTTGTAGAATCCTAGATATGCGCGCAAAATACCATAGACGCTTCGCGGTGCGAAGACCAATAATAGGAGGTCGCATGATCGATCTCAGAAGCGACACTGTGACCAAGCCGACTGCAGGCATGCGAAGGGCCATGGCTGACGCCGAGGTTGGTAACGCGGCGTACGGGGAGGATCCGACCGTCAATCGGCTCCAGGATCGAGCGGCGGAGATGTTGGGCATGGAGGCCGCTCTGTATGTCCCTTCCGGTACAATGGCCAATCAGATCGCTGTTGCAGTTAATGTTCACCCAGGGGACGAGGTCATTCTGGATGACGAATCGCACATCTTCCACAAAGAACTCGGCATGATGGCCGCCTTCGCTGGTTCTCTAGCCAGAACCATCCCCACACCGCACGGGGTGCTCCCGCTGCAAGCGGTCGAAGAGGCCATCCGACCACCAAGCGCTTCGGAATCGAAAACAGGCCTAATCTGCCTCGAGAATACGCACAATCGAAAGGGGGGAGCGATCTATCCCCCGGGCGCGTCGCGCGATCTGATTGCGCTCGCTCACTCAAAAGGCGTGCCCGTGCATCTCGATGGAGCAAGAATCTTCAACGCTTCCGTGGCAAGAGAAACACGAGTATCCGAGCTGGTGAAGGGATTCGACTCGGTCATGTTCTGCCTATCCAAAGGCTTGGGGGCGCCGGTCGGTTCCATACTCCTTGGATCAAAAGCGTTCATTGAAGAGGCACTTCGAATTCGCAAGATGCTGGGCGGTGCGATGCGTCAAGCGGGCATTATCGCTGCAGGCGGCCTCTACGCTTTGGAGCATCACGTCCGACGCCTCGCCGACGATCACGAAAACGCCAAATCCCTCGCCGATGCATTTGTTGGCTGCCCGGAAGTAAGCGTTCAGCCTGTGGAGACGAACATCGTCATGATCTCACTGGGAAGGCCGAGTGCCAGCAGGTTCGCTGAAGAAATGCTTAAGCGCGGCGTTCTAGTGAATGTTATCTCGTCGAGACGTGTTCGTCTGGTGACCCATTTGGACGTCACTCAAGAGGATATAGCGAAGGCATCCCAAGGGATTCGAGAGGTCCTCGCCGGCTGATGCGGCGTGCAAATCGTCCTCCCGCCCGATCTCAGTAGATAACTTATAAGGAGACACGTGTTATGAAGCTTAATGTATCAGAAAGAGTTGCCAACCTGTCCGCTTCGCCGATCCGTGAGCTCGCTCCCTTGGCGAGCAAAGCGGAAAAAGAAGGGAAAACAGTCTATCACCTCAATCTGGGAGAGCCCGATCTCCCCACGGTCTCCGCGTTCATGGATGGTGTTCGCAATCCTCGGATCTTGTCGCTGCCTTACGGCCCCGCTCAAGGAATGCCCCAGACACTCGATGCCTGGCAGAGCTACTACGCCGAACAGCTTATCGAACTCGCTACGGACGAGATGTGCGTCACGGCGGGAGCGAGCGAAGCGCTGTCCTTTGCGATCAAGGTGACGCTTGATCCCGGCGACGAACTTCTCCTATTTGAACCGTTCTATCCAAGCTATCGGGGTCATGCACAGTTGAGCAATGTGCAGACGGTTCCGGTGAGCACGTACGCCGAGGACAGCTTTCATTTGCCCGATACGGAGGCGATCGAGAAGAAGATCTCATCGCGAACGCGTGCGATTCTGTTCTCAAACCCTGGCAACCCCACAGGTGTGGTTTACTCGAAACCGGAGTTGAGGCGAATCTGCGACATCGCAGTAAAACACGAACTGTTCGTCATTGCCGATGAGATCTACCGTGAATATGTGTACGAAGGGAAACCCACAAGCGTGCTTGCTCTCCCCCGCCTTCGCGAGCACGCCATCGTGGTGGATAGTGTCTCGAAGCGGCTTTCAGCCTGCGGAGCGCGAATCGGATTAATCGCGAGCCGAAACAAAGCGGTTATGGCAGCCGTACTTAAGATGGCGCAGACCTGCCTTCCTCCTCCCAGACTGGGACAATATGGCCTCATCGCCTTTCAGTCCGATCCAGAGCACCGTCAGGCCGTTGACGCGATTATCCGGACATTCCGTGCTCGGCGGGACAAAGCTTACAACGCGATACGGAGCATTCACGACGTGATTTGCCGAAAACCAGCTGGAGCGTTCTTCATGATCTGTAAGGTTCCGATTACGGATAGCGCGGACTTCGCACGTTGGCTTCTGCTGGACTTCGAGCGAGAAGGAGAGACTGTGATGGTCGCGCCAATGAGGGGATTCTATCAGACCCCCAGGTTAGGAAGGGACGAGGTGAGGATAGCCTACGTGCTTGAAGAGGAGAAGCTCCTACACGCAATCGGTCTGCTAGGAGACGGCCTGGCCGAGTACAGGGAAGCGTGTTCGCGCACCACAAGAGGGGTCTCCTCCTAGTGCTTTCAGCTCTCGGAGGTCGTGGGGCGGATGGCGGGAGGACCGGCTCTCGGTGAATTTGATGAGGAGCTTGTTGAGCAGTTCAGCGACCACGCGATTGACAAACATTTTCATCAGTTTCCCGCCGAAGCACTCGATTACGAAGGTGGTAGGGCTACTCAAGGCAGTGAGTACGCGGGGGATGCGAAAGGGATTCCCCGAGGTGAAGGAAGGATTATGGGGTGGGGGTTCTGCGTAGACGGTTACTTTGTGCGGACAGTAGGAGACCAAGTAACGACAGAAGTGATCAGGCGATACATCCGGTTTCATAAAGACAGCAACAAAAGACCAGAGCAGCTACGAAAGATCTGAGAAAGCCCCGCCCTTTGGGCGGAGAGCTTCACTTCTGCCTTTGGCAACGGATGACCATACAAACCATCAAAGGATTCCGTGAGCAGTTTCCCACTCTCGAACACGGGGCCTTCCTCTCCCCCAGCACGGGACCGCTATCAGAACCTGCCTTGGCCGCCACACAGGAGTTCATCGAATTCATGGGTGATCCCCACTCATCTTTGGATCGCCCCGTCGTTGATCGCCGCGACAAAGATCGCAGCATTAGGACTCACGCTGCGTCAGTCTTGCATCCGAAATCTATGCTGCTCGTGTTCAAATCTCTCGGCGCTTTGTCGGCGGACACGGATAGAGCACCTTGCTGTGGGTCAAAGACAAATCCACTACCATTTCAGCGACTCTGACAACTGTTGCTCGGGGGTCGAGAACGGGCACACCCAACTCCTGCGATAAGTCGTGAGACATACCAAAAATCCGACTGCAACCTGGGATTATCACATCTGCCCCGTCTTTTGTCACAGCTTTCTGCCCCTCATCCAGCATTAGTTGTCGAAGCCTGCCAACGTCATCTCGCAGGTCAACAACTGACGAGCCAAGCCCCCGTATTGACGCAAGATGGCCATGAAGCCCGTAGATGAGTAAGTTATTCTCATACATGCTCGCCCCTTCCAGACAAGGTGTGATGATGGAGAACCTGCTCCCCAATAGAATGGCCGTTATGTAGCACGCAATGCCTGCTCCGATTATCGGGATACGCGCAATCTGCCGTGCAGCCTGCAGCGCAGGATCCCCCATACAGCTGAGTATTACGCCGTCGAACCTTTCATCTTCCGCCCTTGTGACCTGTTCGAGGATGAAAGGAGCTGCCATCTCAGCATCATAGATACATTCAATGCTCTCTACTCCTCTTGAGGGCCTCACCTCTTCAATGTCTGTCCCACGCGATGCAAACTGTTGCCAATGCCGCTTACGCTGCGCAGCCTGCTCAGGAGACGGGGGAGAAAAATCCCTTGCCGATCCTCGAATGACTTTCAATCTCATGTGCTGTCCCTCCTGAATGCCGAGGTTTTTCACCCACGGTCCCGATTGGGGAACTCTGCCGCAACTTGTTTCGGCTATTTGCCTCCGATGTTTCAACACCGTCCACTCAGGACTTCATCAGTTCGCCAACCACCAAACTAAGGTTGGGTCGCTCCTTTCCTGCATTCCGGTGAATCCGCGCCGCAACATCGGATAAGTACACGGTTAGCAGATGATAGAGAGCATGTCCGGATGCTGATTCGACCTCCTCGAATCGCTTAACATACGCGCTCCTGTACATCGGACAACTCATGGACCAGAACCAGCTCCCGAATCAATGTTTCAATCGCGGAAGTATTCTCGGTTTGAAGCCTTCTCAAGAATCGACGCTACAACCCCCCCCTCGTAGATTGCTTCATGATGAGGGCCGAACAACAATGTCCGGATGTACCCAGGCGTGGCGGCTTTGACCTCTTCTACCACGTTTCCATAGACATCTCGTATCACAGCTATCACATCGTCTTTAGCGATCCACTCACCTACCTCTTTGGTGAACTGAATCAAGCCTCCTCTATTGCAGTACACAAACCCCCGACCGTATGAGCCGGGCGGTACCTTCAGATCACCTAATGGCTCGACATCACATTTCAGCATTCCTAGGTGAGACAGCACATTCCTCATGCCCCGCACACCCAGATCGATTGAGTGTTCCTTGATATATCCCGTGGATACCAGCTCAACCAGGAACGCCGGTTTTCCCTGTTGCTGGGCGCTGTAGGTAAGGCGCCCCCCACCTTTGGGCGCCTTCTGCTCGCATATGGGTAGCCCAAATGCCTGCGCCATGGCCAGGGACGCCTCGAGCACTTGCTGATCTTCACAAACCGTAAGACCTATGAATTCCACTGCTGGATAGTAATTGCTATGAAAACTAATCGCATAATCACACGTTCCTATCCCCTCATGCAAAATCCGATACGCCATTCGTTCGTTCAACGTGCCATCAGGCTTACCAGGGAAAGCTGCATTGAGGTCTAGATTGCTTCCCGTGGTTGCCTGCAAGGGGGTTCCATGTACCCCAATCTGAAAGGCCAACGCGTTAAGCGTAGGAGCCGCTACTATCGTGCCGCTTAACTCGCTTGCCGCAACTTCCTCCCGCATGATGCGGCGAATAACCTCGATACCGGAAATTTCATCTCCGTGAACACAGCAATCCATCCAAAGAGCGGGTCCTTCTCGTTCTCCATTTAGAACCATGAGAGGAACTTCAATTTGGATTCCTCCCCGCGTTTCACCTACTTGCATGGTCCCGAAGCTAAGCTCCCCTGGTTCTACATGTATCCCCGAAATCTCAAAAGCCGACATATCATCTCCTTGTTGTATCATGTATTATGATAACATCACAGCCATGCATCTGTTTCCTCTTGGCCAACCTCCCCTAGCTTGCCAACGCATGCGTCAACTAGCACGCGGTCTGTCACGCGCATTTCTGTCTGATCCCGTGGCCCTTCTTCACCTCCTATTCATATCGGCTTCTCCGGTGTCCTGCTCCTCGCCACTATTGGTATCCTGTGATGTCTTCAAGAGATGCTGCTGAATAGAAGTGCCCCGGTCCGCGACTGTGATGTAGCCGAGTTTTGACCAGCATTTCCGCTGTCTTGAATGCAATTCCAGCCGGCTCGATAACGGGTACGTTAACGTGCTGTTTCACCTTTTCAGCAAAGAACGCCATCGCTGTGCAGCCCAAGATCACGACTTCCGCTCCGTCGACATCGCTGGCCTTCCGCACGGCACGGAGTAGCTCTGCGAGACTTCGTGCCTCGTCTACGGCCAGCTCGGGCGGACTGATGGCTATGTTTACCACTGAGACAAGTCTCGACTCGATTCCCAACTGTTTTGCCTGAAACCGCACCCGCAGGGCGGGTTTGGTCTGGCTGGCGATGTACGAGAAGTTGAAGCCCAGCTGAAGAGCCAACAACATCGATGTCTCCGCCGGTCCAACAACAGCCTTGCTTGTGCTCTCTCTGGCCGCGTACAGGCCAGGGTCAGAGCAGCAGTTGATCATGAATGCGTCTGCCCTAGCCTCGGTTTCTCTCACTAAACGGAGTATTTCGGGCACAGCATATGCCGCATTGTGAAACGTTCCAACCTTCTTTGGACCCTTCGTCAACCCGACAACCTCGACGTCAGTCCCAGCATCCGCCATTGCAGTGAAGTATTCTGCGTATTTCTTGAGATGTTCTTGGGCAGCCGTTATTGGATCAATGACGACAATTCGCATGTTTCACCTCCAAAGACATCCTCGTACATCTTCTATGTCGCTGCTTGCTGGTGCCGCCTTCGCATTCTGCGCGGCAATCTCCGGCTTTCGGACTCAAACTGTTCACCACGACTGCACGGGAATAGAATGTGCATTCCCTTGTTCACCGCCGTCCCACACCAAATGTATTATCGAGCTTGCAGCAGGGACCATCGCCGCAACTCTCGCTGGCCAAAACCTTCCCCACAAACTCGTTGCGGTTGCCGGACTGACATTCGTTTCCTTGCTCCACCGAGTACCTGAGCAAGCCCAAGCTATTCTGGCAATCTTGTTATACATGCGTCCCTTTGCTGCCACGATTGCTTCTCAATAGCGCAGGCATCAACCTATGCTTCACCCAGGATACATTTCCTTACGGAACGCACGTGCGCTCTCATCCGTTCCTCGGCGGTATCCGCATCGCCTTCCTCCATTGCTTCGAACACGAGTAGCATCTCGTCCAGAGAAGACCGCAGCCTTACGGCCCTGCGCTCGCAGCCAGGGTAGAACACATTCCAGAAGAGCATGCCCTGGTCCACGAGAGGAGACATGATCCGCCGCAACATTTCGGAATCCGCAAGCTTGATGATTCCATCGTGGAACTCTCGATCGCTCACTAGCTTGCGAGAAGTACCCAACTCTAGCAATTGCCGCTTGCTATCATGGATCTTCTGTTTCAGCCCAGCTATCTCCTCGCGAGGAGCCCTATCGGTGGCAAGGCGGACACCCAAGCTCTCGATTCGCTCACGAAGCAAGCTGTGATCGAGAATCTCACGCGGGGTGAACTCTCTTACGGTCGCTCCCCGATGCGGAACGATCTGGACAAGGCCTTCTTTGCTCAGCAACCTCAAGGCGTCGCGGATGGGAGACCGACTTAGATTGAACGTCCGTGCCAAATCAGTCTCAGAGAGTTTGGCACCGGGTCTTAGTTCACCGCGAAGGATCGCCTCCTTCATCCGCAAAGCGCAAGTATCGCCTAGCAATTTGGGCTCAATAGGATCTGAGAACTGTATAGCTTCAGCCAGAAGGCTTACCTCTTTGGCAGGCAGCATCTTGTCTATAGTATACAATGGAGCACCCGATCCTGCAAGTTCTTTCGGAAGTTCACCCCACAATTCACTTGCCAAAGAGGTGCTTTCCCGTACACCGCTACCACTGCAGCCTTCTCCTATCCACTACGGCTGACTCTCGCCTAGCAACCACTTCACCAACTGTAGATGCGCACTCCGCGCATTCGCGACAATTAGCCAGTATCTCCACGCTATTCTTTCGTATTGCCTCCGCGCTAGGCACTGCTGAGGACGCAGTCTTCCATCGCGCAGTAGTCGCGGCCACGATACCTTGAAATTGAGTATTGTGTACAGTATGCTTTTTAAAAGACATAGACAAGGGAGGTGTTTGCAGGCACAAATGCGATCCATACACAACTTTGGACAGGCACTTAGCTCGTCTCCTCTTCACTGATCAAATCTTCGAAGGAGGTCAGAATGAAAAGTCATCTAACAGGTAGGTTCTTGGTAACAGTCACCGTCGCAGTATTCCTTGCTACTTTGCTCATGCTCCCCGTTGTCACCAACGCCGCGGACGACCCAGTTACCCTCACCATTGGAATTACGGCAGACCCCAGAGGCCTAACCCCGCTGTACGGATCCACTCACTTGGATTGGATCCCTGGGTACCGTCTTTACAGCGGCCTCATCCAGGCCGGCGAGAATTTCGAACCGGTCCCCGATCTGGCTGACTCTTGGGAGTCATCCGAAGATCAACTCACTTGGACGTTTCATTTGAACCCAAATGCGACCTTTCATGATGGAAGCCCCGTGACTTCTGAAGACGTGAAGTTCAGTATTCTCACTTTCGCCCTGGAATACTGCACCTCGTGCATGCGCGGACTGGGAACCGTCATTGACTCAATTGACACTCCGGACGCACACACGGTCGTATTCAATCTGAAAGCCCCCTATCCGGAAATGCTGAATCCCTACGATGGTGTCGGGGATGCTTGTTCCGGGGTTGCAAAAAAGGAACTCTACGAAGGGACCGATATCCTCACGAATCCCTACAACTTCGAGCCGGTTGGCTCTGGCCCATTCAAGTTTGTCGAGTGGGTAAGGGGTAGCCACATCATTCTCGAGAAATACGAAGGCTACTTCCGAGAGGTGCCTGGAATAGACAGGATCGTGTTTCGCATCATTGGGGATCCTTCCGCTCGTACGCTAGCATTTGAAAACGGCGACGTCGATTGGATTCCATTCAGTGTGCCTGCCAGTGAGGTGGCCAGACTGAGCAGCCTTCCGGGAAAGAAGGTCTGGTTTCATCCGGCTCCAAACGGAGGAATGAATGAGCTTGCTTTCAACATGCGAACGGAACCTCTTAGCAGCAAAGCGGTTCGGAAAGCCATCACGGCAGCAATCGACAAGCAACGCATCGTTGACTTTGTGTACTTCGGGGGAGCAGAAGCCGGTACCGCGCACATTCCACGCACAGCTTTCTCCGCATGGTGGCAGAATCCTGCCGCAAAACAGATCGAATACGACCCTGAACTGGCAGCTGCCATGCTCGATTCCGCGGGGTATCCAGTCCAGGACGATAGTTGGAGATTTCACATCAACCTCAAACACACCACTGGTTATAGCGAAGATCTCAAAGTGGCGGAGCTCATCAAGGATGACTTGAAGAAGATCGGCATCGACGTGACGATTGTCAGCCTCGATAACGCTGCTTGGCATGAACAGGTCTTCAAGAATTGGGATTTCGATACCTCTCTCGTTGCCTTCTCCGGAGGCCCGAACCCCGCCACCATGAAGCGCTTCCACACGACTAACATCCTGCGCTCGAGTTGGGCGAACTGCATGGGGTTCAGTAATGCTGAATACGACGCGCTTTTCGACAGAATGATCAGCAATCTCGATGAAGAACAGCGGAGGAACGATCTCTTTAGGATGCAGGAGATACTTGCCGAGGAGCAACCCGTTGCTTACGTTGTTCACAAGATGCAGCCAACAGGCCTGGCAGAGGGGAAGTTTACTGAGGAACCACTGAATGTATGGTACCTCGGTTACGTTTGGATGCATCTCAACAGGATCAAGCCGGCGCAATAGAGGAAAGAACGCTCTTGGAAACACAAGAAGTAACCAGGCATGAGTAGACTGAGGTCCGCTTCTTGCTTCTCTGCATCGTCGCTGGAAGCGGGCCTTATTATTGTACGCGTAGGTGCAATCGCATGATCGCATACATTGCTAGAAGAATCCTTGGTGCAGTCCCTCTCATCGTGCTAGTCCTGGTCATGAATTTCGTCATTCTTCACATAGCCCCAGGCGACCCTGTCTTTCTCTTCATGCAAGGCGGGATATCGGCAACCGAGGAGTACGAAGCGCAAATCAGAGCGCGCCTTGGTCTCGATAAGTCCCTGGGGGAACAGCTCGGGATATACATTTCGAACGTGTTTCGTGGAGATCTCGGTTTTTCGCACTACTACCAGAGACCGGTCTCTGCACTGATTGTTGAACGGATGCCAATCACCCTTTCTCTCGTTGTGTTGTCCTTTCTCTTCGCTGCAACTATAGGGATCCCATTAGGCACCTTTGCGGCAAGACGACCCTATAGCATTGTTGACCAGGTCAATACGACAGTTGCCGTTTTCGGGTATTCGATTCCGAGCTTCTGGTTCGGGCAGCTACTGATCATAGTCTTGGCAATACGTTTGAGAATCCTCCCAACTGGCGGAATCCCCTTGCGCACTCTGGGGGACCCGCTTCTGAGCTGGATACCCCATCTCATCATGCCCGTTCTGGCTCTCGGAGTTCGCCAGCTTGCCATCGTAGCACGAATGACGCGTGCCACTATGCTGGAGGTACTCGGCATGGATTACATCGTCCAAGCGCGCGCCAAAGGGTTAAGTGAAAGCTTTGTCGTCTTCAAGCATGCTTTGAGGAACGGGATCCTTCCAGTTATTACAGTGATGAGTGTCAATTTCGCATTCCAATTCACCGGCGCAATGATCATTGAAACCGTATTTAGCTGGCCCGGGCTGGGCAGACTGATGTTTGAGTCAGTCTATCGACGGGATTATCCCGTACTGATGGGGCTGTTAGTGCTCACGTCCGCGGGTGTGCTTGTGATCAACCTGGTAACCGACCTTACCTACGCATATCTTGACCCAAGGATTGTCTATGAATAGGACTTCGAAGCGAACAAGTAGAATGTCGATGCGACGCGGCAGAGACGAACAACAAGCTTCCAAGAAACGAAGCGCTTCCTTGTCCCTTTGGAAGCGCTTCTCCAGAAACAGACCGGCTGTGGTCGCCCTTCTCTTTCTCATCGTTCTGAGCATCATAGCAATCGTCGCTGACTGGATTTCTCCTCACGGCCCCATGGACATAGGCGTCGGGCGACCCTTTTATCCACCGAGTGGCTCCTTCTTCATGGGAACGGATGATCTGGGGCGGGACATCTTCAGCGGCGTAGCACACGGTGCAAGGATTTCGCTAATGGTAGGCTTTGCTGCCGCTCTCACAGCAACGCTTATCGGTGTTGTCATTGGATCCGTATCGGGATATTTCGGGGGTCGAATCGATTATCTTCTGATGAAGCTCTGTGAACTGTTCCAGTGTGTTCCCCGTTTCCTTCTCGCTCTAATTATAGTGGTCCTCTTCGGGAATACGATTTGGAATGTGGTCATAGTCATAGGGGTGCTTAGCTGGCCGCGCACAGCGAGAGTCGTCCGCTCTCAATTCCTGCAGCTGAGGCAAGAGGAATTTGTGACAGCAGCGAGGGCAATAGGCGTGACCAATGCACGCATAATCTTCCGTTACATCTTGCCTAATGTAATGCACGCTGTGTTCGTCACCGCCTCTATGGAAGTGGCAGCGGCTATCATAACTGAGGCCGGATTGAGTTTCCTGGGGGCCGGAGATCCCAATCTGATGAGTTGGGGACGCATGTTGTACAACGCCCAAAGGTTCCTCAGAACTGCCTGGTGGGTTGCGGTTTTTCCCGGATCCGCGATCTTCACGATGGTTCTGTCGCTAAACCTGATCGGGGATGGCCTTAACGATGCACTGAATCCGAAGCTACGAGGGCGACGTGGTTTCTGATTAGCAAAGTGCGACGTATTTTTGGATTTATCTGATGTGACGTCATAGATTATAAACAGAGAGGTGTTTACGGATGCTATTACAGCAAAGAAGTGAAGGGCTTCAACTATATCGTTTCCGCGCCTCAACAGGAAGCCTATTCTGCACACAAGGAGATCCCTTACAATCGAAATCAGGCCGTTGAGAGGCAGACAAGAGTGCGCCGAGAAAAGGTTGAGGGCCCTCACTCAGAGATCTGTTAGCAAGAGAACATTGAATGAGATCTGGGAAATTTGACCTGAATAATGAGGCCGAGACCCGTATGACGTGGGTTATCGTGAAGATTCGGACTGAGCTCACTCGTTCTTGGGAATCGATGGTGGTGCTTCAGGATTTAGTGGCCAAAAATAGAGGTGCAGCCGTGGTCCGGAAGCCCCGACTTAGCTGTGCACGTGAGCTGTTTCTCACAGACGTGTTGTCCCATCAGCTGGGAAGGCTCAATTGCTCTCTTTTTCGAGGTGGTGGGCTTTCGCGAGAAGACGAGATCACGAAAGGGATTGAGGAGCGGGAAACTTGTAGTCGGTCCCTCGACTTGAGCACTGTATTCGAAGATCCCGAAAGAAATACACATAGAACTCGCTCCCGGCCAATCGAAGCACATACCTGTTCAGCACTTCGCTCCTAGTGCCCATGAGTAGGAGCGCGCAAGGGGGTGTGACGATGTAGGGCGACATACTGTTGAGTCCCTTGTACGAGGACATCTGGCCAATTGGAGGAAGAGGGAAAGGTCCCAGGATTGGCTCAAGTTGCTCCGTGCAATGGATGAGGATTGTACAAAAAGCGGCACGCAGAGAACTTGTTCGCTCATGTAGGAGGATTTCATAGACAGCCAGAATCTCAGATCGATGCTTTCTTGCACTTCAGCGCGGGGAATCCTCGAAACGGTTCCGTTCTCTGACCTATCTTCAGTACGTATGCCAAATCCTGTGTCTCAAAGAATGCTCAGTGAGTCAGCTTTAGGCTGAGATGTTCTCCCTTAGGAGGAGGTCCTATCTATGTTGCTTAGAGAGGTAATGGATGTTTTTGAACTCATCGACTGTCCAGAAGCATCGAAAGAGCGTATTGAAACATACTTGAAACAAATCGATCCCTGTCTAGACTTTCACGGAGAGATAATCCGCAAAGCAGACAACACTACCGATTTCATAAGAATAGTCATAACGGGTGAGTCGCACTCTCGTAAATCCCAGACAAGGCCTACCCTTGGGATTGTCGGCCGTCTCGGAGGAGTGGGGGCCAGGCCCGAGCGCTTGGGTGCTGTATCGGACGCAGATGGAGCAATAACAGTACTTGCTGCAGCCTTGAAGCTTGTGCGGATGAAGATGCGAGGAGACGTGTTGCGAGGAGACGTTATTTTTACCACGCACATATGCCCTTCTGCGCCAACTGGTTCGCAAAATGATCCACCTCAATCAGCTGGAATGAGGTGTCCCGTCGACCCAGCTACTCTACGACGACTCGAAGTAGACGAGAGGATGGATGCGATACTAAGTGTAAATGCTACAAAGCGTAATGAAATCATCAATCACAATGGTTTCAGCATATCACCCACGGTTAAACAAGGGTACATACTCAGCGTGAGCAGGGATCTCTTGAGAATCATGACCCGTGTCACGGGCAGACTACCTGTCACTTTTCCCATTAAGACCGCGGATATTACTCCTCCTGATAATGGGCTACCCCACATCAACAGTATCATGCAGCCATCAACTGTCACAGCCTGCCCTGTCGTGGGTGTGGCAACTACCACGGAACAGCCGGGGGCAGGAAGTGGTACAGGAGCGAATTTTCCTTTAGAGTTGGAATCTACAGCGAGATTCTTGGTTGAGGTAGCAAAGGAGTTCGGGAACGGTTCTTGCCGTTTCTATGATGAGCAGGAGTTCGAACGACTCCTGGAACTTTACGGCTCGATGGAGAGGCTGCAGACCGTGCCGTAGAGAGGGATGAGAAGAAGAATGGGCGTTGCGCGGGACAGATTCAGCAAGCTGGGTACTCAGTCGCGCGGTCGAGATCACGGGTATTGGCTTCCTGTGCAAGCGGATCTGTTTAAGTGAATCCTACACGTTTGAGGCTGGGCCTGTCGGAACGTAGAGAATCGCAAGAGAAGAGAAGTCGGTTTGCATAAGGAAGGCTGGGGGTAAGGAAGAGCAGGTCGTGTAGATACTGAAACAGGCTGACACGGAAACCGGCCCGCCACCAACATCTGTGGGGAGTGTGGGATCCATCAAGCGCGGCACTTGACAATCGTCGGAGGTGATTCTGAGGTCCACTTGGCGAGGCTACAGAAACAACAGGGTTGGCCGAGATGTCCTGCAAGCAATGCGCATGGCACAAGAAGAGACTGGTTGCTCCACATAGGCATGCCAAGACTAGTACACATACGGTCTATTCCTTCCCGCAAGACACGATTCTATTTGGTATTCTCCTGCCAAGGAGGTGGCACATGAACAAGATCGATAGGATCCGCAGGGAGTTTCCGACACTTCGCAACCTGCTGTTCTTTTCAGCAAGCACGTGTCCCCTCACTCAGGTAGCCATTACAGCGATGCAACAGTACGTTATGACATATAGGGTGGACTTTTCCGCGGACCCTTACGCTTTTGAGAGGACACTGCGGCAGAAAGTGCGGTCTCTCGTTGCGGCACTCATTCGCGCTACTCCTGACGAAATCGTCCTCACACAAAATACCAGCAGTGGTATCAATCTGCTTGCAGGCGGACTGCCCTGGAAACCGGGGGAAAACGTAGTATTGAAAGACCTTGAACATCCATCTTCAGTTTATCCTTGGCTCTATCAGGGGGAAAAGCAAGGGCTTGAAGTAAGACAGGTACGATCTCAACGTGGGATAGTTCCAATTGACGAGCTGCTCAGTGCCGTGGACAAGAAAACGCGTGTCCTGGTTGTGAGTCATGTTGAGTATACAACTGGCCACAAAAACGACATCGGAAAGCTGGCTGACGCAGTGCATGAAGTAGGAGGAATCCTCTGCGTTGACGCCTTTCAGTCAATCGGAGTGGTGGATATCAACGTGGCTGCTCTGGGGATTGATGCATTGGCAACTGGAGGATGGAAAAGGCTGTACGGGCCAAAAGGATCAGGGTTTGCCTTTATCCGCTCGGAAGTGATGCAGATGCTCAGTCCCCCCACTGTAACAGCATACAACGTTACCGATGCCGAAGAGAAAGCTATTGAGAGGAAGAAGATAGTCGGTCAGATATCCACGATACCCAACAATCCTTTCTCCGAAGGTTGGAGAAAGTACGAAGCAAAGGGGTTATCGCCCTTGGCCTTCACGGGACTATCAGCATCCTTGGGTCTGCTCTTGGAGCTAGAGGTAGGGTGGATTGAGGAACGCATTGCTGTGCTGGTCGACTATCTGTGTAGTAGGCTAGAAGAGAACGGGCAGGAGATTCGCTCGCCGTGCCGGCCTGAGGAAAGAGCCGCGATCATCATCGCACGGATTCCCTATGATCTAGCTCAGCCGGCAAAGGTGCAGGCACTTGGAGAAAGACTTCGGGCAGCCCGTATTGTCGCCGAACCAAGAGGAGGAGGATTACGTATCGGGGTCCACGCTTTCAACACCCCCGAAGAAATCGACCAGCTGGTCAACTTCATCTCAGCGCTGTAGGGAACGCATCGAAATTTGGGGCAGCAGAAATGCTTTTGTTCTGAATGTTTAATTCTATAGTGTAATGAAGCTAGAAGCTGATCTCGTGGAATAAGCAAGGGAGGAGACGATATGGCTTCACGGCAGCAGAATGACCATTCGGTCCTAAAAGGCGTCTATCGGTACTTGGACAAACACTTCGAGAAGTACATCGAGATCTTGCGTCAATTGTGCCAACAGCCTAGTGTATCCGCTCAGGGCGTTGGAATCGCTGAAACCGCTACGCTAGTACGGAATCTCCTAGAGAGTATTGGGGTCACAACCAGAGTCATCGACGCTGGCGGATTCCCTGTTGTGTACGGTGAGACGGACGGAGAGTCTCCCAGAACATTGGCTTTCTACAATCATTATGATGTGCAACCCGCTGATCCACTGGATCAGTGGGACTACGAGCCCTTTTCCGCTGAGACACACGGAAAAAGGATGTTTGGCCGCGGCGTGGCGGACAACAAGGGAAATATCGTTGCCAGAATCGCCGCGGTTGATGCGTTCAAAAAAGTGTGTGGAAAACCTCCACTCAATATCAAGTTCGTCATTGAGGGAGAGGAGGAAATTGGTAGCCCCCATTTGGACAAGTTTGCAGAAGACAATAGGAGACTAGCAGCGGCGGATGGTTATATCTGGGAGTATGCGCAAACTGATTTCCGAGAGCGACCACAAATACGATTGGGTCAGAAGGGAATGCTCTACGTTGAACTACACTCTCACACCGCATCGCAGCAGCTTCATTCCTCTTGGGGCGGGATAGTTCCCAATGCAGCGTGGAGACTGTTGTGGGCAATAGCAAAGCTAAAGGGGGAAAACGAGAAGATATGCATTCCGGGTTTCTACGACAGGGTTCGCCCGCTGTCAAAACAGGACATAGAGATGCTAGCCAGGCTCGACTTTGGCGAGGCAGCGTGGAAAGAGCAGTTTGAGATTGATCAATATCTCTTGGACTTCTCGATGAACGAGCTTCTTGAAGCCTACTTTTACAGGCCAACATGCACCGTGTGCGGGCTAGAGGGGGGCTACACGGGACCCGGTCAGAAGACCGTTCTTCCCAACAGCGCTTTGGCAAAACTCGATTTTCGTCTCGTTCCAGATCAAGACCCCGATGAGATCCTGGAGCTTCTGGAGCAGCACCTAGCCGACTGTGGCTTCGCAGACATCGAGGTGAAGGTCTGCTCCCGAAAACCTGCGGGACGGACTCCTCCCAACGATCCGTTGGTGACAGCGGCAATTGATGCCGCCAAGTCGGTTTATGGAAAGAGACCCCAGATCTATCCCACATCTGCAGGTAGCGGACCAATGGCTATCCTCTGTCACAAATACGGAATCCCTGCTGTCTCTGTGGGCCTTGGATACTGGGGCTCGAATACCCATGCCCCCAACGAGAACATCCGGCTTGAGGATTTCTCCAAGGGTATGAGGCACATCGCGGCAATCATGTACCTGTATGCTGACATCAGCTCACATTAGCTAGAGTCATTGAGTATTATGGGCATATACCCGGATTTCCGGCACCGACAATCCAGCATTAGATGTAGGCGGAAGTTGCATTCGCAAGCTGACTGGCCTGACCCTTCTTCGGAGCCACGCTGCGAGGACAAAGGAACGAGAGATGGAATGTCGTGGCAAGGTTGATGGCCGTACCCGTCAGCATGACCAAGAACCAACGACATTAGCCACACAGATGCCAACAGATCGTTGTCCAAGAGGGTTCACGCACGATTCTACAAGGCCGTCCTGGTCAAGCTGTATCCAGTCACGCGCCGAATGAAGATCCATCGGAGCGTGAGATAGAGCAACTGGATCGCAACCGTTGGGTGGAAGGCTACGACACCAAGTGGGCTCACCGAGGCAACCAGTGACAAGCCCCGAACACCTGAGGGGAGGCCTCATGAGAAGCTGTGCTTGGCAAAGGAGAAGATTTGGAATAGGAGCAACAAAGGCCACGGCAGGCTTGATCTGACTGAATACTCGGTCCCAGAAAGAGCGCCTGTTGGATCAAGCGCTGGTTACTGTGCAACCTCCCGACCTCAGTTTTGTGCAATGACCCACCAGCGCGAACAGCCACTCGACCGCGTTGGTCGATCCTGAATGATTGGGTACACTTGTTAGACGGTACACAGAAAGGGGATGCGTGCTTGGCTGGATAGGATTCTCCGTTTCAATTCTCTCCCTACTCTATCTCTCCCGTCGCAGTCTTGCTTTGGGGATGGCCGTGGCTGCCGTCCTCCTGGCAGCATTCACCCTTTCTCCTGCCCAGATTGGAAATGCCCTCGTGGTGACATTGGCAGACCCTTCGGTCATCCTGCTGGCCCTAGTAGTCGGCTTGATTCCGATGATCGGAGGCGGCCTCGAGGTCTCCGGCGAGATGGATCGGCTCGTAGCGAATATGCGAATGCGTGTAAAGCCATTCCTCGTGCTGGGCCCGGCGCTTTTGGGAATGCTCCCCATGCCGGGGGGGGCTCTTCTGTCCGCCCCTCTGGTTGAGCGTGGGGCGCCGACGACCTCAGCCGACGTCAAGGCCGCAGCGAACGTGTGGTTCCGCCACACCCCCTTGCTTATCTATCCGCTCGCTCCATCGTTGATTGCTTCGGCCAAGATCGCTTCCCTGGACCTCTACCAGGTGATCCCCTTCCTTATCCCTGCCTTCCTTGTCACCCTTCTACTCGGCTACGGCTTCCTCCTG
>Ga0307380_10003359_pt1 | contig 22153 bp, 28 predicted proteins | sample UN3MG_FD_202239 | JGI IMG/M metagenome (GOLD analysis project Ga0307380, IMG submission 202239) | Soil microbial communities from Risofladan, Vaasa, Finland - UN-3 | ecosystem: Environmental > Terrestrial > Soil > Coastal area > Acid sulfate soil | place: Finland: Risofladan, Vaasa | collected... | reverse complement strand
GGCTTGACACCCCGGCAAAACGGCGTATACTTGTGATAATGCACGACGGGCAATCGCACGCTTATTGATATGTCCTATTCGTCCCATATGTCCCATAAGTCCCATGCCGACGATGGGATCAGCCGGCTTGAAGTCGCCGGGGCGACGACGTATACTTATGACTGGGTGGGGAAGCTTCTGATTTCGGATTTCAGATTGCGGATTTCAAATTGCAGATTGAACGGACGGCGGATCACCTTGACGGCGGCGAATCTGTTGGAGAGCATCACCCATAACTCGGTTCAAGGCGAGCCGGTGAGTTCCATGGAATGGGATGCGGACAGTAATCGGGTAAGCTTTACAAGCTCCACTGGTGGGACTTGGGAATACGTGTACGATATCACGGCGGGGATCCCGGCAGTGATCAAAGAAACCGGTTTGAAGACATACGTCCGAGAGCCGGATGGGTCGCTCATCGCCATGTTCGTCGAAAGCTATCCGTATTACTACCATTTCGACGCGCTGGGGTCCACGCGGATGCTGACGGATGAGACCGGTCACATCACGGATAGCTATACTTACGATGCATGGGAAAATCTGCTCACTCACGACCCGAATAGCATCAGCCAGCCCTACCAATACGTCGGCCAGCTCGGGTACTACACGCACTGGCAGGACTCCAATCTCCCCCTCCTCCACCTCGGAGTGAGGTTCTATGATCCGGGGACTGGGCGGTTCGGGCAGAGGGATGGGTTGCGGGCAGGCAAGTGGAATTTCTACTCCTATGCTGAAGACAGGCCTCAGACGCTCATCGATCCAAGTGGGGAGGATGCGAAGGACTGGGTGTGCAACGCATGTAGGTATATCCCTAAGATCAGCCTGTGTTTGGGAGGAGCATACTTCACGGGTTGGATCTGCAGGGCTGGCTACATGGCGTTTAGAAATATGCAGCGAGCCGAGCCTGGAATAATCGCCGGCCGGCTAGCCGAAGAATGTGTGTGCAAAGACGATGGCGCTTGGACTACGACGGTTGTGGGCAACCAGACATACGGATATAGGTGCGGCAGTACAGGGCCTATCTACAGACGGGACGGAAATCAATGGACACCAACACCAATCAGACCGATTCCAGACAAGTAGACGCCGCCTCTCGCGCAGGGTACAGAGTAAAGCTGCTCGTCGTATATTACTGTCTTTGCGGGATTGTCATGTTCATCCTCGATGGTGCGGTTGCATTGCACACTGGTCATTTTGTGGTTGCCAGCCATGGTTCAGTAATAGCCGTCAGGTTCCTTGCTCCTGTTGGGCTCATGGGTTCACTGGCAGCATTACTCACCGCAGGGGCCAGTAGACTGGCAAGAGTGGGCGCGGTCTTCTTATTGCTTGCGTTTGCAGGAGCGTCGGTGTTTGCCTGGATTCTTTAGGACATTTAGGACATCAGCTTGCCGGCGCCGGGGCGGCGACATATACTTATGACTAGGTGACCGAAAGGCAAATTCGAAGCTCGAATATCGAAATTCGAAACAAGCACAAATGACCGAAATGTCAAATATCAAACAACGGCCCGAGGGTTCGGAGCATTTGGAGTTTGCAGTTTGGGATTTGTTTCGTGCTTCGGATTTCGGATTTCGAATTTATGAAGAAAAAAGCGAGCCGGGAGAAATTCCCGGCTCGCTTTGCGGAGGTCTCTTTCACTTTATGATGGTTTAGGATGCAACCCTTTCAGATAATCCAACTGGCTCGTTCTCAGAGCGTCCATGTCGAATAACGATGATAATACTTGAATATTGCGTTCGACCACCCATCGCACCATTACAACCGGTACCCAGATGGGTAATACCTGTCCGCTCCGAGGAAAGATCAGGTCCACCCGTCGCCTCTCGTGCATCGGCCTCACCTGCCTTTCCGCCGTATACAGTTTTTGGAGAACAACACCTCCGCTTTGATTAGGAAACCGGCCGATAGAAAACGTTCGCTTCCTATCTACTCCATCATCCCACTTTTCTACTATTCTGTCAATACCCCAATTACAGTTTTTTTCATACCACATTTGGGCCGGGTTCAAACTTCGTTCTCAGGGTGATGAGCGCTATCTCCGGCGGACAGGCGAATCGCGCGGTAATCCCACTTGCCCCGAGCCCTCGGCTCACGTACATGCGTATGCCTGCCATATCCCGCTTAAGCAGTTTCGAGAGCCTCTTGGAGTCAAAATACCCGTTGCAGACGGGGATCTTCCGATTGGAGTGGAGCCAGATCGCCCCCAGGATGGGCAGTTTCACTTGCCCGCCATGAGTATGTCCGGCCAGAACGAGGTCCACGTGGCCGCCATCAACTTCCGAGAGAATGTCCGGCGAATGCGCCAGTAGCAGCCTGAAGCCGCTCTTCGGCAAACCGGCCGTGGCCCGGCCGAAGTGGTCCATGCCCTTGAAAGGGTCATCGACTCCGATTATCCGAAGATTATGATTGCGGACATTCACCGTCTGATGGCTGTTGACCAGCAGGTTTATCCTGGTTTCCGATAACCGTCTGATGATCTCACCGGGAGTCAGGAGGCTCGTGCTGTGATCCCCGTTTCCAAGGACCGCGTACACTCCCAGGGGAGGATCAATGCCCTCCAGCACCTGGTCCAGAGCCTGAATGCCGTCCATGGAATCGAACAGGTCACCCGTGATCACGCAGATATCCGCGCGCAATTGCAGCAGCATATCGTAGATCTTATCCTCGAGTTTCCCATAGCGTGAGGTATGAGTATCGGATAGGTGGCAGATAGTCAGGCCGTCCAATTCCTTGGGCAGCCCCGGGATGGGGATCTCGACCTTCGTCAGCCCGACCTTGAAGGGCTCGACAAGCAAGGCATAAACCGCCACAAAAAGCACTATGACTCCTGCACCAGCCAATGCCCACATCATGATGCCGCCTCCGAGTGAGGCTTCACTGCGAGGACGAAGGCCGTAAGCCCGAATGGCAGCCTGATATGCCATACGAGCCATGACTCCAATAGTATGAGAAGGCTCAGGAAAGCGTTGAACGGCTCAGGCACGGGGAACAGGTCCGTGGCGCCGCAATCCTCCGATGCCCTTTTCCGGCGGACAGCTCGATAGACAGCCGCAATCGGAAAGACGGCGGTCACGATGTAGGACAGCCTTCGTATCTCGAACCCGCACGCGCCCACTGATCTCCTCAGATCCGCCGCCGAGTATCGCCGATAATGCCCCAGCGCCTTGTCATGGCTGCTGAAGATGCTCTGAAATGCAGGCACTGTCACAAATAGGGTTCCTCCTGGCTTGCAGATTCGGTACATCTCCTCCAACGCCGGGCGGTCGTCTTCCAGGTGCTCCAGCAAGTCCATGGCGACAATGAGGTGGAACGTGCCGTCGGGGAATGGCGTTTTCCGGATGTCCGCAATGCAGGTGTCACCTTTGAAGTCAGGGCCCAGGGCGGCTTCCGTGGCGTCCAGGCTGGTTACCTTCCCGGCTGCGGCGAGCTCCCTGCTCGCAAATCCCGTCCCACAGCCGGCATCCAGGATGAGGGCGTTTTGGAGGCCCAGCTTGCGTACCAGTCTTTGAAGCAGATAGCGCCGGCCTCGAAACCACCAATGGCTGCCCTCCAGGGCACGCATTTTGTCAAACTCGTCCGCTCTCATTTCGATATGCCTTGCAGACGGCGATGGCCCACCCGTATTCGGAAAATGTCGGCAAGCATGCGCAGGCCGTCTTTCAGCAGGTGCACCTTCGACCCCGGTCTGTGATACCAGTGTACCGGCGCTTCCTTTATCGCGAATCCCATCCGCTGAGCCAGATGAAGCACCTCGATATCGAAGCCGAAACCATTAAGGAAGCAGATCGAGAAAACCCGCCTCGCCGCATCCCGACTGAGAAGCTTGAACCCGCATTGAGTATCATGGATCCCCCGAACGGCGAGTGCCTGTACGGCATGGTTGAATGCTCGCCCGGCCCATTCCCGGTAGAATGGCTGATGCTTCACGAGATGAGACTCTTTGAGCGGCCTGGATGCGATGACTATGTCAAATCCTTCCTTGCGATAGTCCCAGAATGCCTCGAGTTCCTCGATCGGAGTCGCTAGATCGGCATCGCACAGAAGCAGGTTCTCTCCCGCCGCCTCCAGCACGCCGGTCCGAACGGCGAAGCCCTTCCCCTGATTCACGGGATAATGGACCACCCTCAACGAGGGCTCATTTGCGGCGAATGCCTCACACATCTCGCGCGTCTTGTCGGTGCTCCCGTCATCCACGACCAGGATCTCATAAGTGTAGGGCATCCCGGCCAGGTAGTGGCATATAACCTTTAGCGACTCGGCAATCCTGTTCTCCTCATTGTAAGCGGGGATGACTATAGACAAGAACGGCGCATTGGAGGTCGTCTCCATGATACATTGATTATAGTCATCCGAGGCGGCAAGGTCAAACCGTTCGGATTATGGGGTGAGCGTCAGGCCGTCGGCAAGGCACTTGCCATCCGGACCTGGGGTGGAGAGCGCAGTATAGTCAAAGAGCACGAAGCCGGGGGCGCCCTTGCCACGGATGACGCGCAGGTGGCGCTTGGTGGCCTCAGGCGGGAACCTCCACGTCCCCTGGCCAATGTAGATTGGCGTGCCTCCCCCGGCAGCCAGTTCATCGTCAACCATCTTGATGAACTCAGGCACACTCTTGGGGACGAATACCATGGGCACGATGAAGTCGAAATAGCCCGCCTTAGCCCATGCCGGCCAGTCTTGGAAGAAGCGATCTCGGGCCTCCTGCTGGTTCCAGTAAGCGGCGAGCGACACTTTGATTGACGGTCTAGCCTGGCGGACGGCCGAGGTAAGATCTAGAGCCAGCTGCGTTACCTGCTGCCTGCGCCAGTTGCACCAATCGGGATCATCTGAAGCAGGCATGGCGTCTCTTCTGTACTCTTCGTTGAACAGCACCACACTCTTCGGGTTGTAGCCGAAGGAGGCGTCCGGGTACCTCAGTCCGTCAAGGTGAATGCCATCCACGCGGTATCTAGTGGCGATGTCTGTCACAACTTGCCTCAGGTATTCTCTGACCTCCGGAAGCCCCGGATCGAGATACATGCGCCCGTTCACATAAGTCTTGACGCCCTTGGAATCCTGGGTTATCCAATCAGGATGCCTGGCGTAGACATGTGCTGAATCCAACTTCACCCACTTTGAGTCCGTCCAAGCATCATAGAGCATGACCCAGGCATGAACCCCTATCCCGCGAGCATGGACTTTCTCTGTGACGTCGGCCAGGGGATCGTAATCAGCTGCGACCTTTGGGTCTATTGGCTCAATGGAGGACGTATAGCAAGCGTCACCTCGCTTGCGTACCTGGACAAAGATATCGGTGAATCCCTGATTCTTGGCGAAGTCAACTAGATGAACAGTCTCGTCAGGAGTCTTGAACCCTGCTCCCCAGGAATCAACCCATATCCCACGAAACTCCCCGGCAAGGGCATGGGAAGAGATGACCAGCAGCAGAACGGTAAGATACCAGCGATTGATTCTCTGCATTGAGTGACTTCTTGGTCCGGAACACAATAGGCTCTGCGTGTTGAGCATATCCTTATTTCGAAGGCTCGCGGGTAACTGAAATAGGGATCTTGACTATCTTATCCTCTGGCAGAAACTCCTCTGGCAGAAACGGCCAATTTGCAGGCATGAACGAAAAGAAACGCGGCACACCGCCCTTGGATGCCCAATAGGGCAACCAGGGGGACGAATAGCAGATAGTGACAAATGTTATTGGTCAGTCGCATATCTCGCTCGGCAAAGCTCTTTACAACCTAGCCAACACACATCTAACGGTTAGAATATGACAGACTGTCATCATTGTCAATGAACAGTGCGGTAAAAGTTGGCGAACAATTAGTGACTGCTGTTGTGAGTGCGGTTTGGTTGCCCTGGATTAGCGGCTGAACTGTCCGCTGCAAGCGATTAGGTAGACTTGACGTGTCTCGTGTCGCTCAGTGGTAGAGAAAGGTTTTCAGCTCAATCCGAATGGTTGGCGCGGCCGCATGCAAAGCCAGTGTGCGCAAATCCCAGTTGACCTTTCACCAATTTTCAGGTATAATTACCTTAGACTCTGACCGGAACTATTCGGAAGCAAGGGCCGTATTAAGTATCGTGGGAGAAGGAAAATGGCGGAGCTCAGCGACACGATATCTGTTGCGAAGGAAACAGAGGACCGTAAGCTCTTTGACGAGCTCGTCAACAGGTATCACAAGCAGATCTACAATGTTGCATACCGCATGACCGGTAACCATGCGGATGCGGACGACCTGACTCAGGATACTTTTGTCAAGGCATTCCGCTTCTTTAGCTATTACAAGCGGAATATGCCCTTCGACAACTGGCTCTATCGGATCATGTCGAATATCCACGTGGATTGGCTGCGCCGCCGTCCCAAGGCCTATATCCGTTCTCTCGATGAGCCTATTCAGCAGCAGGAAGGTGAGGCTACCCTGGAATTGCCGGACAATTCCGATGGCCCGGAGGCCCTCACGCTTTCCAGTGAGTTGGATTCCGAGATGCAGGCCGCCCTGAACACGCTCTCTCCTGATTTCCGGATGACCGTGGTCCTCTCGGATATCGAGGGCCTCTCCTACGAGGAGATAAGCGAAACCATGGGCTGCTCCATCGGAACGGTTCGGTCCAGACTTCACAGGGGTAGGAAACTGCTGAGGGAGAAGCTCAGACCGTATTTCGAGTGATCAGTCGCGGAGGGAAAAGCGATGAATTGCCACAAAGTTCAGAGTCTTATGTCAGCCTACGTGGACAGCGAGATTCCCGGAGTAGAGATGCTGGCCGTCCGTCAGCACCTGAACCAGTGCTCGGAATGCAACCGGGAGTTCGAGGCCCTGTTGAGGATCAAGAGAGCCTTTGGCACGCTTCAGCCCAGACGTCCGGTTGCAGATTTGCCCATCCGCATTTTTCAGCGCCTGGACCAGGTTTCCCATACGCCTCATGGGCAGTTTCTGGCGTCTCTTGGCAGGAGGTTCAACTTCTTCCCCGCGAAGATGAGGTTCGCCGCAGTCGGCATGGCCGTGCTCACAGCGCTTCTCATGGTCCGCTCAAGCCAGATCACTCCCAGCTACACGGCTATCCCTATGTCCCCCGCAGTGGCGGTCAACGGCATGGTGGAGACCAATTCGGTGCAGCTTCTGCCGGCGACCTCCATGGTTGAAGCGGCATCCTTCAATGTCCCAAAGTTCCATCCGACTGCGAGGCCTTGGGATTTGTCGGAGAAGCCTAGCGAGCCCACTGACTTGACGGCGGGACCAGGTATGTTGCTTGCCGGCTACGCGTCGCCGTTGTGACAGGCGGGGTTCCCGTTGCCGATCGAATTTGGGCAACTTTGAACTTCGAGCCTGGAACCTCGTCCAATCCATTGTCGTACAAAACTTACGGGTTTCGTGTCCTATACTTGCTCTTGAAGGAGACAGATAAAAGGTGAATAGTTCCACTCTCCCCTCGGTTCGCAAGGCTCTGGTCGCCATCATAGTCCTGAGCCTTTTGTTGGCGCCGCTGGCCGCTTTTGCTCAGAAGCCGGCTGCCCAGCCCGATACGTCCAAGCGTGCGGCACTATATGAACTTCAGGACGCTTTCACATCCCTCGTAAATGAGGCTCTCCCATCGGTCGTTAGCATCACCAGCAAACGAACCGTGGAGGTCGGCCAGATGCCGCAGCTTCCTGATGATCCGTTCTTCCGGCAATTCCCATTCCAGATCCCCAGGCAGGGAACGCCTCAGAAGCAGCAGCAATCCAGCTACGGCTCGGGTGTCATAGTGAAGAGCGACGGCTACATACTCACGAATGACCACGTAGTCGGTGGAGCGGACAAAGTCACCGTTCATCTCAAAGACGGCCGTGAGTTCGAGGGCACGGTCTCTCGCGACCCGCGAGGCGACCTGGCGCTCGTGAAGATAGACGCAAAGGGCCTTCCCGCAATCAAACTCGGTGATTCCAGTAAGGTCAAGCCCGGCCAGTGGGCCATTGCTATCGGCAGCCCGTTTGGCCTCGATCAGACCGTGACCGTCGGCGTCGTGAGCGCCACCGGCCGGAATCGCCGCATTGCTGACGAGGGAATTGAGAGGTATTACAGCAATCTCATTCAGACCGACGCGTCCATCAATCCGGGCAACAGCGGCGGCCCGCTCATCAACATTGATGGCGAGCTTATAGGTATCAACACCCTCATCGAAAGCACGATCGGCGCCGGCAATATCGGCATCGGCTTCTCCATACCCGTGAACGCGGCGAAGTTCGCGCTGGACCAGTTGATCTCCTCGGGCAAAGTGACTCGCGGGCAATTGGGAGTCGGCATTGACAACCTCAATCCTACGGAAGCGGATCTCTACGGTACTGACAAAGGTGCGCTCGTGAAGTCAATTGATGTCGGCAAGGCAGCCGACAAGGCAGGGGTTCAAGTCGAGGATGTCATTGTTGAGTTCGACGGCAAGCCTATATCCGGCGCAGACGACCTGGTCGAGGCGGTCACGGGCACTGCTCCCGGCAAGCAGACGACTATCATAGTCATAAGAGACAAAGCTCGCAAGACTCTGAAGGTCGCGGTGGGCGAAGCCCCTGGACTCGCTGACGTGGAAAATGCCAAGCAATCTGGTGACAAGCTCGGATTCTCCGTCTCGAATATCACTCCCGAGCTTTCCGATAAGTACAAGCTGGCGGACAATGCAACCGGCGTCGTAGTCACGGAGGTCGCGCCCGGCGGCACCGCCATGCAATCAGGCATCCGGCCCGGCCAAGTCATCACCAAGGTGAACAACACCCCGTTGAAGTCCGTCGCCGACTTCAACGAGATCACGAAGGACCTGAAATCCGGGGACTCCATCCGGCTGGTAGTGCAGGATGAGAAAACTCGGCTACTTATCCAATACGACTTAGACTAGACACCGAGCAACCGAAGGCCGGGCATCCTGGTGATCCCGGCCTTTTCCACTCCCACACCCCCACACACTTTACAACTCTTTCGGACTGTGGTATAATGCAATGTCGCTGCGGGGTGGAGCAGCCTGGTAGCTCGTCGGGCTCATAACCCGAAGGTCGTTGGTTCAAATCCAACCCCCGCTCCCAGACCTTTAACAAACTGAGCCGGCATCGCCTTGAAATTGATCGTGATTTCATGGGCGACCGGCTCGTTTTGTTCTTGAGGCTGGATGTCACTGGCCGGTTTCAGCCCGATACTGTCCACGAAGCATCTGACCAACTGCCGACACTCCTTCGTTGTTCCCTGTTTCAGAACCTCCGGGAAGCGCCTCTGGTACTCCCTCACGACATTCACGTCGAGTTCAGGGATCGCCGTAACCTGGTGTGCACGCGCCTGTCTCGCCACCAGTTCCTCTCTGCTAGTCGTAAGCTCATTCAGTCTGGTATTCGCCCATCCAACGTCCTGCAGACCCTCCTCAATCGCTCTTCGCACGTTGTCTATCTTGGCATCCAGTTCTGCGATCTGGCGACTGAGATCAATAGTATCACCAACGCACTCCCTCTGCATCTGCCGCAGAGTCTCGTTGACCTTGCGGGTAAACCTCTCCGGGTCTGTCCACTCCCCGAACCTATCGAAGATACCGCCAAACACGGCCTCCTCGATCACTTGCTTGTCAACGTATACTCCAGGACCGCAACCGAGCGAACGGCGGTACTGCGCACTGCCGCAAACGTAGTAGTCGCCCTTGCGGCCCTTGCCATTTGTGCTCGTGAAACCGGCCATGTTCGAGCCGCACCGCTCGCACTTGAAGAGTCCGCCTGAAAGAAGATACCGACTGCCTTTACTCCTTGCCATCGCACCTGATTCTTTCGGGCGCACCGGCCCACGGTTCTTCCGAAGCTCGATAATCAACCTGGCCTCTTCCTCGGAAATGAGCGCAGGCTGTGCGTCTGGAACAATCACCCATTCTGAAGGCGGATTCCAGCGCTGTTTCTTCCCTCGGACGTTCCACACTCCGTATCCTGCGTACTGAAGAAGTGAGTTTGGATTCAGTAGACCGTACCAAGTAGTTGAGCCCCAATACTGCTGACGAGGAGCAGGTATCTCCTTCGAATTGCAGAAATCCCGCAACTCATCGAGCGTAGCTCCTTCTGCCGCCAATTCGATCAGGCAATGCCTCGCCCACTCATGAACGGGCTTCCCTGCGACAATAGTGTCGTCCAGCGCCCAGACTGACTTGATGAGCGGTCTGCCCTTCTTGATTTGGCCGCGTTCTAGGCGCACGGACTTATATCCCCACAAGGGCTGTCCGCCGTTCTTATAGCACCAGCCGGTCTCGGCGTCGCGAGTCTGAATATTCGCTCGGCAGCCCTTCTTCGTGTGGAAGGCGATCTCTCGGCTGTATGCCTCATTCTTGGCAAGGAGGATATGCTCCATGTAAACTCCGGCAACCGATTCCGGGTCTACATTAGGGTCGTTCATGGAGATCACCCTGACTCCGGCATTGCTCAGGTCCCTTCGGTTGATCTGAGCCTCCAGGCTATCCCTGCCGAATCTGGACAGGTCATGCACGATTATTGCAGTTACGTCCTTGTCTGCAGCAGCCTTCTCAAGCATTCGCTGGAACTCGACTCGCAGACTCTTCTTCTGGAATGCGCTCGCAGCTTCGGAGAACTCCGCCACTATCTCGATGCCGTTCTTCTCGGCGTATGCTCTGATCTCCCGCAACTGCTCAGGAAGACTGAGGCCCTTCTCCTCCTGCATATCGGTCGAAACCCGCGCCCATGCAAAAGCCTTGATCTGCTTCTCTTCAGCCAGGGGAGTTTTATTATTGCCTTTCGACAGCACGTCATCAAGCAACTGGCTCATTTCTTTGCCTCCTCTGGGACTTCGACTCTGGCAAGTGCCTTTTCCAGCAATTCCATGATGATCTCGTGCTGGCTTCGCCGCTCCTTGAACGCAAGCCATCTCAGCTTGTCGTGCAATTCCTCAGATAGTCGAAGGGTCATGTTTGGCATCGTCGTTTACCTCCAAGTGGTATTATACCACTACGCTACTCTGGTGTCAAGCATTTTTTCAGGCGGAGGCAATCCTCTCGTTGAACTCTGGATCAGATCAGGACTGCCGGCCACATTCACTTGCTTTTCGCCGATATTCACCTGAACGACCGGCAACTGCAAGCGCCGTATCACCGCAAGCGTCTTCACAGCCGATAGAAACCGTCTGTGTGCTCTGTCTTGCCTGCGCTGAAGGTACTCGCCCGTCTTCACGCTGGCCTCCTTCATGTTTTGAGCATGCAGTGCGTCATAGTACTGGGTCTCCAACCAGCATGTCAGTATTCTCTCTATCAGAAGGTTCTCCAGTGGAGTAGGGGACATCCCACTCAGTTGAACCCGCATATCGTCAAGCCTGTGCTGAACACCCTCTCGAAAAAGCAGATTGTCAGCAGACATGTTATTGATGAGTGACCGTTGGGCGTGCTCAGCCAACTCTCCATAGTAATCGAGTGTCGCAGGCATATCTTTCAAGAAAGGACGCAGTTCGGCCATCGCTTTCTCATCACCCTTTTCGGCCCGCTTGATGAGAGCTTCCATTCGCTTCCTGGGATCTTCTTCTTTGGCGTTTTCAGCTTTCCTGCTTGCCATGTTCTGCCTCCATCCTTCGCCGCTTTCTCCACTCGCCTCGGTGATGCCTATGATAACCCGCCGACTCCAAAGACGAGACTGTGATCTCGTCTGCCGTCGAGTAAACGGCTTCCACCATTTCCTCGATCCGATCAAGTTGCCCTATCTGAGTTCTCAGAGCCTCGGCTTTGGCTTGCTGTTCGGTCCTGTCTATCTCATCCATGGCTGAGGCAAGCTCCCCCATATAACCCTTGCCCACATATTCTCGGATAATCCGACCGTTTACACGTCTTGACCGGGTGTAATACGGTCCGCAACCGCCTCGCATTTCCCATGTCACTTGTGTAACACCTTTCTCATTGCCCCGCTTTCGCCTGTTCGGGCCTAGTTCGGTTTAGTAGAGTATCGAGCGAGGACCGGCATTCCTGCTCTATCATGCCCCGAAGGCTGCCGTCTTCGAGCAGCTCCTCCAGCGCCTGGTGCAGTGCCGAAGAAAGGACATTGTTGAACTCCGAGATATCCTTCCTCGTGCATCTGGCGAAGTATAATGCCGTTCCGATCTCTCTTCGGCTCAGCCTGTCATCTGCTCCAAACCTATGCCTAACTCCGGCGTTCTGCCACTTGGACGGCGCTTTGCTGTTAGGCCAGATGATCTCGTCTATCCTATCTTTAATGCGTCCATTGAGATTCCTGTCCGGCACATGTTTATCCAGAGGAACACATGTGGAGTTTCGCCACTCTTCCACATACCGCTTGTATTCCCTGTGCGCTCTTTGCGCCACAGCGTCTTCAAGTTGGCTTAGCTTCCCATCAAGCGACTGAGTTCTCACCTCTAAGCTCCGTTGATGATTGCTTCCAGTTGGGCAACCCTCTGCACGATGTCTTCCTGTTCACATGCCCTATGCACTGTCTCCAGAATAGCCTTTGCAGAGGCAACACGACTTGAGGCAGGGGCTTTGGCGTCTTCCATGATCTCCCGAAGTGTCCTGACTGCCGCCTCGCAAGCTTGTCCCAAGCTGTTAAGTGCAACAGCCACAACCTGCCTACGAGCTATCCGGTATGCCTCAACGAAAGCTCCCTCCTTCAGCCATCGGCGGATCGTGCTTTCCGCTATCCCCGTGGATTTTGCTGCCTCAGCAATGCTTGGTTGTGACAGCAGGGCCGCTATTGCCTGCTCTTGCTTCCTGCTCAGTTTTTCTCCATGTCCGCTCATCTGCGTTCACCTGCGCTTATCTCCAGTTTCTCCGAAACCTCCTGGATCGCTTCCGCAAACTCGGGGAACGAATCCCTCTGCATGGATATCCCTTTGCGAGTAAGCTTCAGCTCGTCTGACTCATCCAGGTAATGCACCCGAACGTCAATCAGGTCATAGCCTTCGTACTCAGTCTCCGCTATGACGATCTTCTCACGCGCATTCTTCGCTATCGTTGCCAGCACCTTATTCGCCATCGAAAACACCTCCGATCAATCGTGAAAAATGCAGCATCTTGCTCAAAACCTTAACAAAAATAACACCTGCGCTCGATTGTCTGGGTGACGGGTTACAGAAGGTTACGTAGATTCCCAGTTCCCCTGCCATGGGAAGAGGTTTCCTGTGAAGAACCCGATAGTTGCGTAACATCAGTCACCCTCAGCACAAGGCGTGTTAGTTATCCGTCATCTTGGCCGTCTTGGTTAGTGATCAGCCCTATTCCGTGCCAATACCAATGGCCTTTTGCTCCCCGTTTCTGGTGATAGATTCCTCGTTCACCCAGGCGCATGCCAACTGTGCGCTGAGATTCAGGCTTCTCGCCGTTTTCCTCGCACCAGCTTTTGTAGGCCGCATACAGTTCCTTGGCAGTTACCTTGGAGTCCGGCATAGTCACACAGCGGTCGGCAAGAAAGCCGCCGAGTACGTCCATGGCGCTTTGATAGCCCCCGGTGGCTGCGCTTACGGTTTCCGGAACCCCAAGCCCCTCGTTCTGCCAAAGCAGGCAGCCACTAACTGTCCAACTGAGGATGCCTGAGAACTCTTGTCTCAACTTGGAAATGAGCTTCGGGTCTTTGTAAGGGCCTTCTGTTGATGACTCTTCTCTGAAGATCACACTGAAGGGAATGAGTTTGATTCGTCTCCATATCCCATGGTCCTGACCGTCTATTCTGGGTAGATGATTGCACGCCAACCAGATTTTGAATTCTGGTTTGAAGTCAAAGAATTCCTGACGAAGAAAACGCGCCGTGATCGTATCCTCGCCAGTCGCTTGCTTCAGCAGTCCTTCCGCCAGACGCCTGCCTGTCTTTGTCTCGGAGGCTGTGACCAGACGTGCGCCTTTCAGTCGCGCAATGTCGTTTGGGATTGAATCGCCGTGTTTCTCCATTAGGGCACCCGTGTTCGTGCCCATGCTATAATCGCCAGTCAGGTCCTGGATTGTCCGCAGGAACACGGTCTTTCCGTTGCTGCCACATCCGTGGAGGATGAAGAAACACTGCTCGGATGTATCCCCGGTGAGCGAATAGCCCACGGCCTTCTTTACAAACTGCAAAAGATCCGTATCTCCCTGGAAGACCTCGTCCAGGAACTGCTCCCATCTGGGGCATTCAGCTCTGGGGTCATATTCTATGGGAATTATCCTCGTGATTGCATCTGTACGCTCATGTGGCTGGAGTCTGCCGGTTCTCAGGTCAACCGTTCCGTTGGTGCAGTTGAGTAGCCAAGGATCAGAATCCAGGTCTTCGGCCCTCGCCGGTATCCCAGATCGCTGACGCGCCAGGTCCACCATGGCCGAGAGCCTTGGGGCTGATTCACTCTTCTTGACATGAGAATAGATGGCGTCCTTCTCCGCTTTGCTGTGAGCGTCCTTCAGTAGGTCATACATAGAGCGGATCACTTCGCAGGCAAGACGGTGAACCTCACCGGTATGGTCAACTTCCCATATCCCTCCATTCCAGACAAGCCACTTGCCGGAATCAACATTGAAGCGAAGGTCCCTCCCATGCACGGCAATGAGCCGTTCTGCATTGCCAAGGTCCGTCAAGGGAAAACTGCCAGAATGCTGTTCGTTCATACCGGCCGCCGTCACCAGATCGCCGTTTCGTCCGGGATCGTATACGTCTGTCGTGGACCGAATAGCCTTGTCCACCGTCATCTCGCCATAAGTCCGATCCCCTCGTTTCTCATCCCACTTTGGGCGGAAGAGGCCAGATCTTCTGAAAAGCTTGTCAACCCGAGCGGCGTCGCGCTGCGTCCAGAATGCAAGCATGCAGCACAATGCCATATCTGCCGTACTCTGATCGCCGCCATAGTCGGCAGTACTGCCGTTCCAAAGCCTTCTGAACTTATCACCGTTCGCTGCCAACATCGCCTTCTGGATCAATTCCTGGTCCGGCATTCCTAATGACTCATTGTTCTTGGCCCGCTCTTTCGGAGGGACATCTGGAGGGTCTGATCCGAAGACACTGTGGTATACTTCGCTGATCGCATCCTGAGCATCGGCTATCTCCCTTGGAGATCCGGGTAACAGCTTGCCGGTGAAGACGACCAGCCTGGCGTGGTCGTACATCTCAAACTTCGGGTGCTTGTTTGTCCTGCACCTCGGCCCCGGTTTCCTCGCCCGAGCAATGACGTGGATTCCTGTCCCCGACTGGCTGAGTTCAGTATAGGATGAAATGCGTTCGATGATATCCTTTGCCCAAGGTTCGATCTTGCCATCGGCCACTACGTGGTCCAGGTCTATGAAGGCATACGGGTCACTTTCGGAGAGGATGAACCCAATGCCGTCGAACCTGTTACTTGGCTTCCCCGCCGCTTTCACTACCTCCTCGAACGTGTGCCATGTAGAGGGATTGTTCGACTTTGCCTTCGTCCTGTCCGTCTGGTATGGTACTTTGGTCGGCTTGCCATCTCGCTTCTCGATCCGGTAGCATACCCACTGCCGGCGCTCTTTCAACTCGCCTGAAATGGTAGAGAACTGCTCATCGTTCTTCATTCGCCGGGCCTCCAATCACGCGAGTGAGGTAGGGCCCGAAAAACTCCGGGTGATCCCTGGCAAACGCCCTGGCCGCGAGCTTGGCAAGAAAAGCCTCTGCCGACTCCAAGTCTGCGCGAGACTTCGTCTCATCCGAGAAGGTTCGCCGAATCTTCAGTTTCCGCTGTCCTTCTGCCGCCACTCAAACACCCCACCAATCGCGCCACAAATGAAAAGCCCTGAGAGACTGGCCCGGCAAGGCTCTCTCAGGGCTTTGCTCCTCCGATGTCTCGAAGGAAACTCCTGGTTCAAATGCCGCCCGGGCCTAGATTTCCTTAAGGATACCTAACTCCGGGTGGTAAAAGGTGGGGTCGTAAGTGGGGTATTTCGGAAAACTTCAGATATTCAAGCGAAATGTTCCGCGAGTTCTTCCTGGCGCTATCAGTGTTCCCCAGGCATCGCTATTCTTAAAGACGTCTTTGAGGCGGCTCTGGGTGCTGTCTAGAACCGTCTCAATCAGATAGTCCTGACTTACGTCCGGGGTACGATTCTCGTAGTTCTCCCAAAGGCATTCGACGACCTTGGCTTGAGAGGTTGTGAGAGCAAACTCCTGACCGTTGAGGGATACGCTGCGGAAATCCGGTGAGTGATGGAATGGCCCATCGTCTGAGACAGGTATCTGCCTTGAGCCGATGGCTTCCTTCAGCCCTGCCTCATCAAGGGTGATTTCCCCGCCTTGGAGTCGAAGCAGATGAGGAAGTGACACAGTAGCCATGTCGCTAAGCGGTGACTCGTGAGGCATATCTGCCGGCAGCAACACAATAGGATACACGCACCTTTGAAGGCGATCCACCTGCCCAAACACCGTCTGGGCATCCGACCAGTTTGCCCCTCGTGCCAGGAATACGTCCACTCGACGTTCGTTGAGGTGCGGACCACCGAGCCACCAAAGTCGTCCAGGCGCGACCTCCTCCGTCGCACCCGCCCCGAGTTCATGTGCGACCCATTCGGCCAGCCCCTTGGGGCTAAGCCTCCAGGTGCGTAGCCTCTCAAGCGGTACGTATACCCGCCCAATGTCATCGCGGTCGGTGCATTCGATGAATGCCCGTGATTCCTGACCCTGACCACCGTCGACGAAGTGAACGTCTACGCTGCACGCCTCCGGACACTCCTGACAGATCACCGACCGGGCGAACTCCACCTCGCGAAGTATCCCGGCATCCAGAAGAGCCTGAAGTACGCCCTGCGGCCACTCCCTGACATCCTCAGCGCCAAAGACGATACTGCGCTGGCTCTCCAGGCTTTGGAGCACCAGACTCATCACTTCCTGACACATCCAGCTTCCACCTCTTCAAACATGACTTGATGATCTCGTCGTTCGGATCGTTCTTCAGCGTGTGAGAATCGGGATGGGAAATCGTAAAGGTGCGGTTGCGAGGTTTTCCGCTTTCGTCCGGTCTGAACGTCACCTTCAGCCTAGCTCGGTCCACCCTAACGGCGCTCGGCGAGAAGTTGGGCTCGGACAGGACATCATCAAGCAGGTCATAGATTGCGCCTTGCGGGGAATCTGACCCTACATCCAACGTGATCCATTGCCGTCGTCCCTTCACCGACAGCCTTAGCTGTCTCACCGCCACCTGTTCTATGCGGTCGTCTGGCCTTGTTGGGAATTGGAAATCCCTGTCGAGTAGAGCATCGAGCTTGTGAACTACCTCCGACTCCCCAAGCTCTCCGAGGTCCACGCCAAGGATCGCCTGCCCGAATCTCATCTCGACGTCCGCTCGCACTTCCCTGCCACCCTTTACTCTTGATTCAAGAGTATGCTCGATCGGGTCATAGATGAAAATGACCTCAAAGGCAGGTCTGTGCTTCTCCATCTTGAAATGATGCTCGTCGTCGTATTCCGGCCTGGTCTCCGCATAGTCCTCCAAGAAGCAGAAGCAATAGCGCCGATCGCCCCGGCGGTAGTAATCCACATGACAGCCGCGCCCTCGTCCCTGCTTGATATAGTATTCGGAAAGAGCGGCCTCCAAGTTGGGTTTTGCCGATTCGTGAGTGATAGGCTCAATCGGGTCGGGAATGGACCCACGCGTGTTGAACCTCAAGCCGTCCGCATAGTCGAACCGTTCCGCCACTGTAAACAGGTCAGGATGACTCAGGAACACCCAGAATGCACACTCCAGAGGACCGCTCATTCTCTCGAAAATCGGTGCGAGATCAATTCTACGGTTGGGATGCTTACCTTCCTCGATCATAGTGCGAACGCCCCCCTCATCCGCCATGTCAAGGATCTTGCGGAAGTCCGATTCACAGGTATTCTGGATTGCCCCTGGAGCCGATGTTATGACTTCGAAGATCGGGTCAACGTCCGATTCGCTAAGCTCATTCCAGTTGATCTCCGCTCCGATGTCCTGCCGAGTCAGGTATTCCTTTAGCAAACCGTTCGGTGCTTGCCGTAGGAACGTCTTTGGTGCATATTGCCGGGCCATTCTCTTCCCTCCAACCTTCACAGATATCGCTAGAAATCGCGCTCCACCTGCTGATACTGCTCTTTCGGAAGTGCCTGCCATGCCTGGTAAACAGATTCGATATCCGCTTCGTCCTGAAGCGCATCGAAATCCAGATCGAGAAGCATGCTTCGTTCCTGGAAATACCGCTTGAGAAGCTGATTCGGGGCTTCCCTCAAAAACTTCCTTGGTTGATACTGTTGCCGGGCCATGGTTTTTCATCACCTTCCTGGTACTCTATCTCTTGCCGTCAGTGTATCCTAGTTACGCCAACCCGCCATCTGCGCGTATTCTCCTAGATAATCCATGATATTGAAAGCCTTCTCCCCATCCATCAACTCAGCCACGAATTCTCCACACCATGTGCCGGCTCGTGTCTGCAAGGAGTGGACAGACGTGCGGAGGTCTTTTATCTGCGGCGGGTTGGAGGCAAAGTCGGTTGCCGCATTAAGCAGGGCATAGGCATTCGGGCCAAATTGTTCCCTATACTCAGTTGTGAAGGCACGGGCATTCTGCACAAGGTCGGCGATGTAGGCTCGTCTTCTCGGCGGCAACGCCTCTTCCCATCCCGCAACCGGTAACTCTAGAGCCTTGAAGAAGAACGGAATATGCATGCTTTCGGGAATGCTGTATCCGTATAACCGGTCTAGATCCGATGCAAGGCGTGAGTGCAGAGACTTCAGTTGTCCCTCAGCGATGCGGAAATCAATCTCTGCCCCTATACTAGAATGGGAATGAGGGAATCGGAACTTGATGGAATCCTTTTCGAATATCATGCCGTTTGAGCACAGCTTCCGGCAATACCCGATGTCGAACCGAAGCGCCCGGCTGCCATTGTAGCTGTTCGTGACTCTCAAGAACGGCAAGTATACCTCTTGCTTCCCGATATTCACCTCGTATCCTTTGTGAACCATGTCTACCTGGCAATACCAGGGCCGCCTTGGAGAGTGCACGTTGAAGACCTCGATCTTATTGGATTCGACCCCGAAAAGCTGCATCGCGCACTTCTCGGCAAAGACCAGCGCCTCATGATTCGTCACCAGCCTGTAGGCATTACTCACTACACCTAAGGCCATCCCGTCCAGCATATTCACCACCGCTTTGTGGGTGTCCACGTACCTGGTACTGCCGTCTGGAAGTCTGAAAAAAACATTCACCATCTCCACGGGAAATAGCAGTGATTCGACATCAGTGTTCCTCAATTTGGCTGACTCCTCTCTGAACAGTAAACTGCATCCCATTTCTGACTCGTCGCTATTGTTCCTAGACGCTGATGTCCCATTCACCAGTTCTCCCCAGGATCGTTCACAACTCGGTACTCCTATCAGAGTATGCAGAGAGGTCAATCTGCGACAAGCTAATGCGTGGCCCGTCCCAGCGTGCCTTCCACTCTCTCAGCACCTTGATGCCTTCTCGCTTTCTGTCCGCACGGATGCATATCCAAAAGTTCCGCCATACCCACGCCCAGGCGATCTCCTTCTCAGGGCAGATGGCGTTTTCGCGATCCCAAAACTCGGGAGGATGGCCCGTCATCTTGCCATCAATCTCTCGCGGAGGAATCTCCAGGTGCAGCAGTTCATGCTTGCATACGAAGGCGGCTACCTCCACAGGTGTGTCTGGATGGTTGAGAATCTGGTGCACATAGACGCTTGCAGCCTGTTCACTATGGCACACGCAAGCCAGGTAACCATAATCCACAAAGCAGCAGGTCACCGGTCTTCTGAGATCGGGGAAGCATTGAAGGCGTGCACGCTCCAACTCCTCATGCAGGTCGAAGCTCGTGCGTGGCAAGCATGGTTGGTTCCTGGCTCTTGCGAGTCTCTTCCAGTGCCCGGAACTCGGATCGCCTATGATCATCGCCGACTTCCTACCTCATCTGCGCTGCTCTTTCGGAGTGCATTCTGCCGCTAGTCCACATTCTCCTGATAGCTTTCGGTGAACAGGTCCTTAAGAAGATCGTGGTTCTTGTCTACGTCATTCTTGTGTAGCTGGAAGATCAGTCGGTCGCGCTTCTTTGCGCCGGGCAGAACGACCAGCCCTGCCTCTTCCAGCTTGATGTTCCACTCTTCCTGCTCGGAGAACTTCACCTCGGCCCGAATGAACTGCTTCTTAGCCCGGAATATCACGAAGTTGAAGGGAAGACCGTTGATCGTGAGGCCGATATAGTACTTGTTATACTTGACCTCAAGTCCTGGCTGTATCTCTCGAAGGATCGCCAGGCAATCGTCAACGAGCTTCACCGATGCCTTTGAGCCCTTGTTCTCCCAATATGTGCGATCAACACTTTGACCCCCCGAATCATCATCATCTTCCCGGCCAAGAACTATCTCATCTAATACTTTGGTGAAATTCAGCACGAGGCTGTTCCCGACCTTGAGGGCATTTAGCTGGATGGCGATGATCGGGATAGCGCTATTGAAGAGACTGATCACGTTCAGGAAGCGGGCGTTGATCTTCTCCGCGATGATGACAGCGGCATGATCGTACTGTGGATACCGCTTTCGCTCGATGTCCCAATACTCGATTGTTCGGATGATATGGCTCTCATCCACCTCGCCGAGCATGATCTCGACCTCATAGCGCTTGGCGGTCTCCGGATCTCGTAGTAGCATATCAAGCCGGCCTGCCTTTGGCTGCAGGACTTCAACAGCCCTGACTTCCAGGTCACCCATTCCGAGGATCGTCGGGTCTTCCGATATTCTCTCTTCCAGCCACTTCTCATTGTAGTTTGGATGCCGCTTGAGAGATACCGGTTCGTGCCTAACATAGCTTAGGTCTGACATTTTAGGTATTCCTTTCCAGGAAGGTGCGCCCGGCATCGGTGATCTCCCAGACGCCATAAGGCGAGCCTTTCACCATTAGCCCTTCGTTCACCATCGAGTTTCTGGCCCACTGAGCGGCATTCCGCCACCTGATAGTCTTGGGATATGATCGCAGGGGCTCATGGTCAACCGGCTTGAGCACTCCCTTCATGAGTACGTGGACTCTATCCAGCACATCCCCAATCCGTCCGCTTCCTCCCATTTCATCCAGGGCACGCAAGATCGGGACATAATAGGCTTCCTCACGAGTTCTCGTGCCTCGTTTGACCTTGCCCAGGTTTTTCCGGGCGACCTTTTCCTTGATCTCTTCCGCCTGTTCGGAGTACAAGGAGTCCCATTCCTTACGCAGAGTGTGGAGCTTCTGCCTGAGACCGGTCAACGTCTTCGCCTGGTCAAGCACCTTCTCGGCCTCGCCATGCTTGCCATGCTCGAATGCCACTGCTCCCTGATGGTTTACGTCTTCGATAACTCCCTCAATCTCCTCAAGCAGCATCTCGAATGCCGCACCTACTGCTGTTACATCCGACTTAGCCATTGAGTTTCCTCTTTCTTACCAGTCTTCCGGTAGTGTGAAGTTGAGATCGTCCAGCCTCTTCTTGGCAGTTGCACGTTCGTCAGCAGTGAAGAGGCTTCTATACTTCTTCATGAGCGCCATTGCCTCGACGCTCAGATCCAGCCTGCCGAGTTCCCATAGGGTGAATAAACCTTCTGCCGGCTCTTTGGACCGCAGGAGTGCCTTAGCCGCATTTACCGCCCCTTGCTCGTATACCATCTGGATGAAGTAGGTGGGCGTGTAATGATACTTCCGGCTCAACACCTTGCAGCCCTCCAGTACCTCGTTCTCAAATTCTTCTGCTAAGCCCACGTTTGTTTATCCTGGCCCTAGCTTGTTGATTCGGCTGGTGATTGCTCCCGGCTGACGCTGGAGGGCTTCGGCTATCTCCTCAGTGTTCTGGCCGGTGCTGACCAGACTCTTCAGGGCCTCTTCCTCTTCGTCTGTCCACTTGTCATAGGCACGGGGGTATACCTGGCGTATCTTCTTCAGCCGTTCGGCGTATGTGCTTGTCCGCTTTTCTGTTATCTCAAGCGCCGAACGAGCTGCCGCGAATATGTCCAGATAGGTCAAGCCGGGCGAGGATGCCAGTATCTGTTCGTATGTGTAGCCCTGGCCTATCATGCCTAATACGGCAATCGCCGTAGGATCGAGCTCTCTACGTCTATCACCCAATCTGGTCACCGCCTCCTAACCGCCACACAATGCTAAAGCCCATACAGCGCTGCCACACGCTCGTCTATCTCGCGCTCCCATGCCTCGCAGTCCACGCCCTT
>Ga0307380_10003358_pt1 | contig 22154 bp, 18 predicted proteins | sample UN3MG_FD_202239 | JGI IMG/M metagenome (GOLD analysis project Ga0307380, IMG submission 202239) | Soil microbial communities from Risofladan, Vaasa, Finland - UN-3 | ecosystem: Environmental > Terrestrial > Soil > Coastal area > Acid sulfate soil | place: Finland: Risofladan, Vaasa | collected... | reverse complement strand
TCGCTTCAGCCGGCGAACGTCTCGGACAAGAGGAAGATACGTTACCCGCATCTCCTTCCTGGCCAGCCGCGTGATCTCGGACTTGAGCGTCTGTTCCATCTTACCCATCAGAGCCCCCTTCAATACCAGTAATCTTAGTTGAAGACTGGCCTATCGTATCAAGGCGGAGCAGCCGCGCCAAGACCACCCATCGGACTTCCCACTTAAAAGCCACCGCTTTAGACCGCGCTCTGTTGCGCTGGCTAACCGACGGCAAGCCTGGCACGAACTCTGGAAATCTCGGCCGGCCACGGGCCTAAGAAGAGACCCGTGAGATCATTGTCTTCATGGCCAAGGAGAATGACCGTGGCTTGCAAGGCCGCTCCGCTACCGCAAGGCCCTCTCGGACAACCCATCAGAAAACGCTGACAACGAGCTGCCACTGCCGGAAGGTGCGATACAAGGCCACCCCCAGCATTCTTCCGTGCACTACTATAGTGGGTAGACACGGCTGCGCGACTGTAGTCAACTGGTTGCCCATGGCCACAAGCAACTTCCCACGACATCGTGTTCGGTTTGGCCGAGCCATTCGAGAGCGCCGGCTCAAGTTGCGTCTTTCTCAGGAAGGCCTCGCTGAACGTGTCGGCTGTCATCGCAACTACGTCGGGAATATAGAGCGAGGCGAGCAGAATCTCACTCTTGACATGACTGCGCGATTCTCTACCGCGCTCAAGTGGAGGATTGCGGACTTGATGTGTGCTGCCAAAATCTAGGACCGCGCACGCTAGGTCTATATGCTGTCGGGAGATTTCTCATGAAGATTCGTCCTGAATTCATAACGATTGGAGAGCTCTTCGTCCGCAATAACGTTTTTGTCGTGCCAAAGTACCAGCGGCCCTATGCCTGGGAAGACGAAGAGATCATCGACTTCTGCCGAGATATCGAGAGTTCGTTCAGGAAAAGAAGTGACGACTCATCACGTGACCACTTCTTTGGGGGGCTACTCTGCGCTCAGACACCAAGGGCGGGCCAGACCAGAGCCGACAATACCATAGTTGACGGACAACAACGTCTTGCCACTTTCGTGTTGCTTGCTTCACGCATGGTGGCCATATATGAGGCGATTGGATCGCGCAGCAGCAAAATGCAGGCCGTAGCCACGCGGCGAGCAGGGGACCTACAGTCCCAATACATTGTGTTTGAGGACAGAACGAATATGGTGCCCAAGGAACTCCCGAGACTGCGCCTCTCTCGACACGATGACAGTTTCTTTCAGAGACTGATATCACGGGAAGACCCCCCTCCGAAGAGGTACTCGCACACACTTCTGATAGAAGCAGCCAGGTCAATCGATGCTCTCCTTCAGAGGTTGACTGGCAAGGGGTCAGCGAAGTCGAGGATTGGCCAATTGGTTCGCCTCGAAAACCTTCTGAGCCAAGCCATCAGCGTGATTCATCTGGCAACAGACGATATCCGCGATGCATATAGGCTCTTCCAGGTCATCAATGACAGAGGCCTGAACTTGACAGAGTGCGACTTGCTCAGAGCGCATACGCTTGGAAGGCTTGATACGGCGAAATCGCAGAAACAGTTGGGGCTTGCGGAGGCTTTGTGGGACGACATTCAGGATGAACGCCCTAATCATCTGCAGAATTGCCTAAGGTGGTACTATGCCTCGTGGACCGGCAAGCCCGCCGGAAAGACCACACTCTATGACGAGTTTGTCCGCGAACGTTTCCCGCGCGGGCTTTCGGCAAGTGATGTCGTTCAAGAGATACGCGCCTTCCAGCAAGTTGTGGACATAGTCAGGAAAATGCGCGAAGGAGACTGGCCGTTCACCTCCTCGCCCGTCGCATGGAAGACCGCGCGCCTACGGCGCTTGCTCCAGGTGCTGAAGCACGATCATTGCATGCCGCTTCTGATTGCGACTCACGCCCTGGGAGAGAACAAGTTTGTGGAGGTGATCCGCGATCTCGACAAGTTCTTCTTCAGGTACAAGGTGATCTGTAAGGCACATGCGACTCCAATGGCATCGATTTACCTCAAGCATGCGAGGCAGATTCATGATGACTCGAGCAAGTTTACTTGCCAGCGTCTCCGGCAAGACCTAAGCAACCTGCTCTCTGTTCACGCGCCTGACGAAGTGTTTGAGGCGAATCTCGGTGGCCTGGAATACGAGGAAGGAGGTGGTAATAAGGATGTGAAGTACCTTCTTCTTGCCCTGGCGGAGAACTGGTCTTGGGTCAGCCGTAACTACCCCGGTGGCCGCAAGAAGAGATGGCAACTTGAAGATCCAGCCAGAGTGTTCGAATTTAAGACACTTACTATTGAGCATGTGTACCCACAGAACGTTGCGCCAACAAGTCGGGACTCGGCATTGGAGCCGATTAAGCACCGCATCGGGAATCTCACGGTGTTGGACCCCGGAACCAATCAGGAACTCGGCAACATGCCTTTTGCGTCAAAGCGGAAGAAGTTGCGGTTGTCTAGCAACCTCATGAATCGCGAGATCGCCCAGAAAAGGCAGTGGCGGGTCATAGAGGTCGAAGCCTGGCAGAGCGCGCTGCTGTGCGCCGCGGTACGCGTCTTCGGCATGTAGTCAGTGTGTGGCAAGAAACCGGATGCGCCGTGCTTCTGTTGCGATCACCTCTGCTGCAAAGTTGGTGTCGTCGGGCGACGTCTGGCGACCCAAACCAAGCCTAATGGAACAGTGGACGGCTGCGTCGGAGAGGCCCAAGGCTCTAAGGACGTGAGACGGCTCCACGGCTGCCGTGGTACAGGCAGAGCCGGATGATATGGCGATGGCGTCGGTCAGGGCGATCATGAGGGCTTCGGCTTCGACGCCGGGGATGCAGACGTTGAGGTTGCCGGCAAGCCGGTGATCGGGGTGACCGTTCAGTCTTAGGTCTGGGATACCTTCCCTTAGGGCCTGATACAGTGCATCTCGCATCTGCCGCAGCCTGGGTTGCTCGGCCTTCATTTCTTTCAGGCTCAGTTCAACTGCCTTCGCAAAGCCGACAATCCCCGGAACATTCAGTGTGCCGGAACGTAGGCCGCGCTCGTGTCCGCCTCCGTCGATGATCGGCACAAGCGGAACGCGCGGCATGCTCCTGCGACAATAGAGGACGCCGATGCCTTTCGGCCCATAGATTTTGTGCGCGGAGCAAGCAAGTAGATCGATGTTCATGGCTTGTACGTCAAGCGGGATCTTCCCTAACGCCTGCGTCGCATCAGTCATGAAGAAGACGCTACGCTCACGACAGATGGTGCTGATCTCTTTGATCGGCTGTATGACCCCTATCTCGTTGTTGGCGGCCATCACGCTGACCATGATCGTTTGCGGGCGGATGGCATCGATGATCCGCTGGGGATCTAGCATCCCTTGTCCGTCCACCGGCAGATAGGTCACTTCGGCACCTTCGGACTCAATCCTGTCAAATGAATCCAAGACAGCCTTATGTTCCGTCGCGACTGTGACGTAATGCTGGTTCTGGCCACGCTTGGCGAGGAACAGGCCTTTGATGGCCAGATTGATGGCCTCGGTCGCGCCCGACGTGAAGCAAACGTCTTGCGGCTTCGCATTGATGGCCTTCCCGATCACATCGCGTGCGGCTTCAACAACACGATGCGCATTGCGGCCGAAAGCGTGGTTCCTGGAGGCAGGATTGCCAAAGACCTCGCTGAAGTACGGGATCATCGCTTCCAACACGCGTGGGTCCACGGGTGTGGTAGCGTGGTGGTCCAGGTAGATCGGGAGTTTCAGGTCATCGGACATGGCGCACCATCACTTGGCCTCTGCCGAGGTATGGGCAGCCGCCTGGTTGCGAGGCAGGAGGCTTGCCATATCAGCCAAGCTCCGCACGCGGGCCGCCATAATCTCGACGCCCCGGTTCATGTGTGCGACGAATGGAGCGTTCACGTCACCGGTTGCGGATGGTGGAACCCCATGTTCCCCCATCCAGGCCAGGAGCAGAGCAACGTAAGCTTGACCATGCTGGCCCAGAAGTGTGTAGCGGTCGATCTCTCGCGTCCCCTTGATCTCCTCCTCTAGCAGCGATGGGATGCCCGGCTCTTCAAGCGATAGGCAGAACCCCATTCGACAAAGATAGTTGCGATCCATGCCGGTCCTAGCCTTCAGCATGCGAAGTCGGTTGTCACATTCTGCGGTGAAGGGAATTTTCTTCACGGTGAGTTCAGGCATCGGCGTGCTCCTTCCAGAAGTACTCTTGCTTCGGATAGGTCCGCCGCTCTTCCACATCGTAGACTAGGTGGTAACAGTGAGAGATGTGCGGCCCGAGTTCCATAAATAGACTCTTGTCCACCTCGGTGTCGGTGGAGAGTAGAATCACCTGATGTCCGGCATGCGGGAAGTAGTTCCGGACCAGGTTCATGCGATGGTCACTGTCCAGTCGGCCAAGGGGAGTGTCAATGATCACCGGCAAGGGCCGGCCAGAGGTTTTCGCCAAACCCCACAGAATCGCAATCGCCAGAATCTGCTTCTCGCCCGCGGAGAGTTCCTCTCGTGGTATGGTCTTGCCGAACCTGTCGTGAAGATGGACCTCAAACGTGCGCGAGTTGATCGAAATGCGATGCAGCAGATCACCTTTGTGGGAAAGACGGTTGAAGCATTTCGTGACCATGCGGCATAGCGTTTCCAGCTTCATTTGGGTGAGCCGCGTCAGGTACCTGTCCAGGGCCTTCTGTGCGTTCCCCACCATATCCATACGGTCTTGTAGGCGCACTCTCTCCCTGCCCCTTTCCTCAAGGTGGCGTCGCTCCCGTTCTTTAGCGGCAAGCTCGTTCTTAAGTGTTGCCGTCCTCACGTCGAGGGCCTTGAGTTCCGCTTGCTTCTGACCGAGAAGATTGTTCTGCACGCCGAGTTCGCCGAACACCGGTGCCAACACCGGCTGTTCCGGCGTCCTATCAAGTTGGCGACGGATTTCCTGGGCCTCCCGTTCCTTAGCCTCGATCTCGCTACATAATCTCCGCATGGTCTGTGCGGCGCCCTTTCGTGCCTCACGAAGCCAGTCCAGAACACGACCCGCATCAACTTCTGACAATCCCAGCAATTGGTAGTTGCCGCGAGAGGTGGGCTCCTCCATGTAATGTGTGAATGTCTTCTGCACAATCCCGATGGCCTCATCACGAACCTGTTTCTCTTTCAGACTGTGCGATGACGAGAAACTTTGAATTAACTGATCCTTGAGACCCTCAAGATCCTCGCGGAGGAGAATACTCCGACGCAGGTGGGCTTCGCTCTCAACTTGAGTTTCCAAGTGACCGGCAATGGTTGGGCATAGAGCCAATGGAAACAAACCCTCGCACTCTTGCCGGATCTGGCGTTGGATGTTTTGGATTTCCGACTCAAGGACGGCTTGCCGTGACTGTTTCGCCGGCCGGTCCTGAGCAAAGGTACCGCCCTGTTCCTGGAGTTGCGTTTCCAGTCTCTTGATCTCCCCCTGCACTCCCCGGATGGCAGTCTCCATTGCGGCCCGATTCTCGCTTAGGGCGTCCAGTGCGGTTCGAATGCTCTCGATTTCCGCCTCCACCCGAGTGAGGGTCGCGGCATCACTGGATGCCATGTGCTGCTTTGCCTCCCGCGTGGCCAGAATGGCTAGGTCCGCCTTCAGTCGAATGACGGTATCGAGCCCTAGCAATGAACGGATTGACTCTGCAATGGCAGTATCCCCAGAGATATCGTCGGCGATCCGCCGGATCTTCTCGCCGTCGAAAAAGAAAAGCTGCGAGAGCCGTTCCGGCACAACATCGCTTACGAACGCCTGCCAGTGTGCTGGCTCAAGGTCGGCTAGAGTGGGCCATGAGTTGTAATCACCCTCCCGCGATGTATCATCGCGCTTGTAGACTTGCAGACTTTCCTGCACGCCGTTCCCGCCTCGCAGTGTCCAACACCGCTGCACGTAGTACGTGTCCCTCTTGCCGTTCAAGACGAAGTCGAACTCCACGCCAACTCGGGCATAATCGAATTGGATCAGAGAACCGCGGGCTCGATGAATCAACCCGCGCAGATGCTCGTGGTAACTCTTATCGCTCAGCCTGTCGCCCACCGCACTTTTGCCGTAGAGGGCAAGCCGGACCCCGTCCAAGAGGGTTGTCTTGCCGGCACCATTCATGCCGCCAATCAGGATGATGGGACGTGCGGACTGTCCCTTGTTCCTTGGAATGAGGTCGATCTCGTTCCTGCCAGAGTAGAGGCCGTAGTTCTCCAGGATCACCCGGTTAATGCGCACCGGCTTCCTCCTTCGGGGACTGCCCATTGCCGTCCGTATCCTTCTGATCGGCCCAGGCTTCCTCAAGAGACCGCCAGTCCTTCTTCAAGATTCTCTCCAGTTGCCCATAGATACCGGCGCGCCGACTCATCCCGTGGTGCCCGCGCTCCACGTCCATGAGTTCCACTAGGAGTTTGGCAGGCAACTTGCACTCCCGACTGACCTGTTCCAGGACCCGCTTTTCGGCGCCACCCATTCCAGACCAGTCGTCGGCCAGCCAGTCAAGGCGTTTACCGGTGACCTTCTCATAGATAGGCGGCAGCGAATCTTCCCAGTCACCCTCTGCATGCAGCCAGAGCTGCCGTATCTCATGCAATTCCTCATCGCGGATCAGCCTGACCGTTGGATCCGGACCATGTTCTCGTACCTCTTTCTCCGTCCCGAGAAGCCGCTCCAGAATCTCCTTGCGGAATGACATCTTAAAGGGGCCGTGGCTCAGGGCGGCCTTTCCGTTAGCGTCGTTGTAGAACTCTATCCTGCCTGTTCTGCGGCGCACCTCGCGGATATGCGCCTTCTTGGCCGGATCCGCCGTGTCTGCAAGCCAATTCCTGAGGTCCAAGAGAGGCTGTAGCCAGTGCTCTCCGTTGTCGATCATGGCTTCCATCGTTCGGTCTCGGTCGACGACGGTACACACCCAACACCCGAAACGGCCGCCCCCACACGCGGGCGTGGACTTGTCAATAACCAGAGGGCACTCACCAGCCTGAGCATTCCGGTACATCGTTACTAGTTCATGGTTGTCTCCGCCCCAGGGGGAGGCCGTGCTGGTCAGGTACGTCCATACGTCCTGAGTTGACCAGTCCTCGATGGGGGTGAAAACGTAGGCGTTCGGCAAGTTTGTGTGTCTTGCCAGGCATACGCCGATCCGACGGCGGTGGATGAATACCTGGGCACGTGTTGAGCTTTCGGCCTTTCTTGACCCTAGAAGGAGGATCACTTCGCCGTATTGCGCCACTTTCTCCCTGATAAACCTAGTCGTTGGCTTGATCTTCATCTTCTCCGTGCACCAGCGGAATTTCTTGTAGGGGGCCGGATACCCCCGTCCGATCAGGTTCACCCAAAAGGATTCCTCGACAATGGGCATCACCTCGTGTGCCTCGAAGGGTAGACCCTGAATCTTAGCCGCTTGGTTGATTCGCCTTGCCGATTGTTCAAGATGCTTCTCTATTGCGGGAGATTCGACGAGCGTATCGGACGTGATAACGTAGACAGGCTTTGAAAGTTGGTCGCTTGGGATTGTAGAAAGGGCATACCAAGCCAACTGTAGGACACAGCTCGAGTCTTTGCCTCCACTGTAACCTATGATCCACGGTCGGCTGTCCGACAGGTACTGTTGACGCATGAACTCCAAGCAGGCGTCTAACGCCTGCCTGGTCAGCTTTTCGTGGCGGCTCGCCCGGCTATTTTTTGGTTGGTCCACCTGCCTTGGCATACAGCCTCTCCACCTTCTCCTCGCCGGGCGAGAGCGGTAGCCCGAGGGTCTTCTTCAGAACATTGGCCGTAAGGATAACATTGTTCTGCGACTTGCTGAGACGGCCTCCGATTAGCGCACGACCCTCCCACAATTTAGCATTGTTGCGGGACCAGTCTACTTTGCGCAAAGCGGCAAGCCTCTTCCGCCAGTTCCGTGGATGGGTAGCAATGAGCGAGGAACCCGCAATGGCCAGCGCATGCAGCGCGACCCCGTGGGCGTGAACGTAATCACTGCGGAGTTCGCAAGGCGAGACCCTCCGGTCCACAGCGGCTTGCCAGTCCGGGACCTGACGCGAGATCTCCGTCCAGAAGGTAGCAGCCAGCTGTTTCTCCGCCGGCGTGACGGGTTCACCATCCTTCTTGCCCAGGAGGCGTTTCGTTGCCTGGTATATGCTGCTCAGGGTAAACAACTTCCGCGACCGGTTTGAAATGGTGCTCCTGGCCTTCTCGGTCATGTCGCGGAAAACGGGAACCTCCTGAGAAAGCTCGTGCGCTAACCGGGCCATAGGATCGCGGTGGTCGTACAGGATGCCAAGTGACTTGGTTGGACGTATCGCGTGCCGATTCAGGTCCGCAAACATCTGCTGGCTCCGTTCAAGGCCGGAGTCCACAAAGAAGACAATCGAGATGGTCTCGTACCTCAGCGACGGGTTCTCATCGAGGGCCCGCTCAATAGCCGCGCGGCGATGCTGACCATCGTTGATTAGGATCTTCGCATTCATGGGGACTGACAGAACGCCCAGTTTTCGGCTCACCTGGTCCTGACCAGCAGGCACAAAAGTGACCTGGCCGTCAATTGAGGCCGCAAGAGAGGAGAAGACGTATGTCTTGGGGTTGTCAAGGATGTACCTCATGATTGCCGGAATGCGCCCCTTGTTCAGGACTCGCTGCGCGCGCATCTCCGGGAGCAGTTCATTCTCTGGAAAACTGAAGAGACGCGTGATGTACTCCATGGGGCACATGGTTACGTAGTATTCCCGGCCGCCCTGGACGCCGCGGATGGCGGGGAACAAGTATGTGAAGTCCTGGGGTACCGATTCGTTCATGGCGGCATCGTACGGAAGCAGAAAGTGGAAGTCAACATGAAAACTTCCAATTCGGATAAATTGACTTCCGCCGAATGCCACACTGCGAGGCTGCCCTTTATGGCACTAATTACGGTCATGCAAAGGGTTCTTTCTATTCGACTTGCTCAGACAGATCTTGGAGCGAGGCAAGAACCTTTTGGATCTGCTTCTTGCTCTTGAACGCGATGCTCTTGCGGGTCTTCCAAGTGTCGCCATCGAGTTGCCACCGGTAGATCGAGAGAAAGGGCTTCTCCGTCCTCGGGTCGCGGATCAAGAGTACCGCGGTCCACCAACCACCACCGCGGGAGATTGTCTCGGCGTCAAGAATGTGCTCGCGGTAGTAGTCGCTGACTGGGAAGTTTTGTCCAAGGGCCATAGGCTATACCCCCCACTCGTGCGAAATATCAAGTCTCGACGGCGTTGACTCAATCCCGCACTGGCCTTTGAGCTCGCGGGCCAGTTCAACCGCGTGCCCCCCCCGGGAGTTATCCGTCACAACATACCTGGCACCCGTTGCCTTTACGTACTCCAATGTGCCCTCGAAATCAGCGTGATTCGTGAGCGCGATACTCAATGCCCGCTCTGAATACTCCAAAAGGGGACTTTCCGGGTTCGTCATGAAGGCACTGAGTGTGATGGCCGTACCCGATTTCAACTGCACGGGGAACTGGTCGCCCATTCCGTAGAACCGGATGAACCGGTCAGACTTCAGGGCTGCGATTGCCTCGGGCGACTTGATCGAAGAGATGGGTCCAATAGGGTAACCGAAGTCGCGATATACCTGGACCTCTGAGCACAAGCGGGGACTCGCCACGATCGGGCATTTCTCGATCTCCGAAAGGACCTGTAACCCACGGTGCAGGGTCCCGCGATGGGCTTTGATGTGGAGGGGGCCGAAACGAAGTTTTTCCACGGCTGTGCGAAGCAGCCGCTCTTCGGCTTCCTCCTGAGAATACCGGCGCACGCTCTTCGGGGAACCATACGTGCTATCGAGGACGAGTTGGTCCACCCGGATTACGTCTTCGAGCGGCCATTGGAAGTCGCCCGAGTACCCGACGCGCAGACCGTCTGGGAGTTCCACGGCCACCTGCACGGAACCAAGCATGTGATCAGATGGAAGCAACATCACGCGGGAAGATCTGACGGTACGGGGCTCGGCGAATCGGAGTGGAATCATGTTATCTCGCACGGCGAGATCGGCATTGAACTCCGCAACGAGAAGCTGCAGCGTCTCGGATGATAGATAGATATCCTGAAGCCCTTTGCTGGTCTCAAAACTGTGCATGTGGTCCAGATGCACGTGAGTCTGGACCCGTATAGCATAGTCGCGGTGGAACCCATCACACGTAACGTCCGGCCCCAACATGATGACACCAGACGCGGTTACGCCGATTCGCCCATTACTCATACCTTGGATACCTTCGTTGACAACGACTGGTTGATGGCGACTTCGAAACCTGGTCCCTGGCCCCGTTTGAGACGAGCGGCGCCCTGGCCGTCAGTTACAATGGTGAACCGTTCGATTCCAAGCCGTCCCGAAGTCTTCGGAAGAGAATCGTATGTCTCCGCTAGGGCAGACGCAAGAAGCTCATCTCTCTCACTTTGCTTTAGCTTCGCAAGGCCCTGTCTTGTATCGCCATCCGTCACAGCACCAAGAAACACGTGCATTCTTGTGACCCTGGGCCTCATTCGCACAATATCATCTGCGCATGCTGCGATTCGCCGCCGTGAGCGTATTCTGAGTTGGACCATATGCAATACTTCCATCTTTGTCATCTGGTTGCCTATGGCGACATCGAATGCCTCCGCCTGCTCATCCTCATTAAGGCGTCCAATCTCAGACGCTGCCATAAATGATAAGCTCGCACCAGACTGCCCCCATCCGATGAGGTGGTGAAGGTCGCTATTGAGCCGCAGCAGCCTGAGAAACTTGGGGATCATTGTTGACCCCTTGAATCTGGCAGTGCGCGCACATTCCTCGGCGGAGGCACCAGCGGTTATCGCCTTCTCGAAAAGGGTCGCGACTTCGACGGGTGACAGTCGCCGGGTACCGCGGTATGTCCCCACGGACATGATAAGGTCGCGTGCTTCCTCGTGAGTCAGACCGGGCAGCATTCCTACTCTCCCGTGGCGTAGCCCTTGCCGGACAAGGCCTCTTCGATCAGCGAGCCGGCAGCGTCGTCAACGTTAGTGTCTTCGTCTTTGGCGTACTGCTTCAGGGACTGATGTAGCGCGGCGCCGATTGTGACAACGACCTGAGTAATCTTATCGCCGGTCTTTGCAGCCTCAATGACCTCGGTAATGTCTGCGTCGGGATCCTCTTCGCGGTTCTTGACTATCCGCTTCTGCTGCGCACCACTCATCTGTGAAAGCTCCTTGGCAAGCACGACTGCCTCTTCGGGCTTGAACTCTCCGCTGACGGAAGCAGCATCCTGCGCGCGGAGCGCGACTTGTAGGTCCACCTCGCTGTTGTCCACAAGCTTCTTCAGCTGCGGGGCAAGCCGATCATACTTCACGTAAAGAGCGACCTTCGGATAGGGCAACCCCGTCTCATCGGCCACGTCCTTGATCGAACCGTACTTCCGATAGAGAGCGGTGCAGGCATCAATGAGATCCTTGCGGTTCAAGTCGCGGCGCACCAAATTCTCGGTGACGGAGATAACCTTGGCCTCGGTCTCATCGACCTCGCGGTCAAGGATGCAGGCCATGATCTTGTCCTTCTTGAGTTGCTTGTGGGCGAGGTATCGACGCTGGCCAGTGAGGATCTCGAACTTGCCCTTCTCCCTGGCGGGACATACGACAATGGGTTCGAGCTGGCCGACCTTCGCAATGCTGGCGGCAAGTTCGTCAATCTCCTTGCCGACATCACGAACACGAACTTGGGCCTTGCCGATCACCAAACTGCTGAGCGGTATCTCCTTAGTGTCAACGATCTTCGCCTTCGCCATCGGTTCTCCTCCTAAAATGGACCTTATGTCCCTTGCCCTCTATCCGTATCACCTACGGTCAACGCCAGAATCCTGCGCAATTCCTCCCTCGTGAAGGCCCGGACAGGGGCGTTCTCTGCGTCCTCCACATAACGCTCGAAATCTGCCCGCTTCTCTTTCAGGATGGCTTCGATGCGATCTTCGATTGTATCGGTAACAAGGAAGCGAATCACGTGTAGCGGCCGGGTCCGCCCGAAGCGATGCGCTCGCTGAATCGCCTGGTCCTCAACCGCCGGGTTCCACCAGCGGTCGAACAGCACTACTGTGGACGCTTCCTGGATGTTGAGACCTACTCCGCCGGCACGCAGGGACATCAGCAGCGCGCGGGGGCCTGGCTGTTTCCGGAATCTCGCCAAGACTCGGTCCTTCTCTTCTTGGGACTGCTCCCCCGTGTACATGTCATAGGCGAAGGAACCAAGGTGATCGGAGATGAATTTCAGGGTCTGAACGTACTGGGAGAACACGATGACTTTGTCTTCAGGTTCGGAACAATCCTCCAGGAGGACGGACAGTGCCTCCAACTTCACCGATTCCCCAGAGTCCGGCTCATAGTTGCAGAGCTGTTTGAGCTTGGTTATGAGGGCAAACAGTGCCCCATCAGACACCGGAACGCCGTTCTGCTTTGCCCTGGCACGCCTGGCCAGCCAGAGGTCAGTGTATGCGGCTTCCTGCGCACCCATCAGCTCCAGCATCATGTCTTGCATGATGATGGGGGGGATTTCATTGAGGACATCCTTCTTTCGACGACGTAGGAAGTGGGGCTGGATTCGGCGATGGACTTCTGCCGGCGGCATTCCGCTGTCCACGAGACCCGGCGAGAGGAAAACGAAGATCGAAATCAGGTCTTCGATGCTGTTCTCCAATGGAGTCCCCGTTAGAACCCAGGCCTTCGAGCGGCGAAGAAGACGGCAGGCGAGCGCGGCTTGCGAATGACGGTTCTTGATCCGCTGGGCTTCATCGAGCAGGATAGCTTCGAAATGGATGTCCGTATCCATATCCAGGGCGTCTGCCCGTATTTGCTCGTAGGTTGCGATCAGCGCCTGTACCGGCAGTTGGTAGGTAGCCAAGCGGTCTTCGGCCGTGCCCATCACCCTGCGCACCGCCAGATCAGGTGCCCACTTGGCACACTCGCGTTGCCAGTTGTACGCGAGAGCATTCGGGGTAATGATCAAGACTCGCCCCGAAACCGAATTCTTGAAGAGGATTCTCAATGCCACGATTGCCTGGACTGTTTTCCCAAGCCCCATCTCATCCGCAAGAAGGGCGGCCTCATTACGCACTAAGAAACGCACCCCGTCCCATTGGTAAGATCGGAGTGCCGAGGGAAGGCCAAGCTCCGCTGACAAGGCTTCGTGATCGGCGATGGCGACAGAGACTTCAGAGGTGAGGCAGGGTTGCTCCGCCCGCGTTAAGCCCACAGAATCTTGGGGGCCTGCCCCGGCCACGGGGTTCTTCGAAGTGCTATCGGCAGAATCCTCAGGCCCTGCCATTATTGTTGCCCCCAAGTGCCAGGGAGGAATGGCCATCGCGTTGCGTGTGGCCAGGATAACCGCGCGGAACACGGGTGTCAATGCTCTGAGACATGCTTGTCAACGCAAAGTAGAAATGTCCGCTTTTTTTTGAAGGGTCGGCGCCAGGGGTGATCCTCCCGGGGGCGGTAGGGCGTGGGGGCCGGAGGGCCGGGGGGTGGCCCGGAGGCCCCCACGCCCGGCCGCGGCGGCCGCGGCGCCTGGGCCGGCGGCACCTCGTGGAATCGCAGATACCGTCCCCGGAACCGTAGCCGCAGCGTCCCGTCCAACCGTTCCTCCACGATCACCCGGCCGCCTCGCAGGCCGCCCGTGATGGATCGCCGCTGGATCTGATACCGTCGCCCCCCGTGCCGCATCGTGTAATCCTTGGCCACCGTCCGCACCGTCTGCACGCTCAGGATCGCCCCGAGGTCATGGCCGTTCAGCGGTCGGTGGGCATCCACCGTCGAGGCCGCCGCCACCGTGAACCGCCGGTTCAGCATCGGGACGTACTCGGCTTCCAGGTAGGCGTTGGCTCCAGGGATGTCCGCGATGCCTCGCAGCCGCAGTTCCTTCACGAGCCGGTCCTGGTCGGTCTGGAAGGACCGCTCCACCCGCCCCTTGGCCTGAGGCGAACCCGCCGGGATGTACTCGATCCCCAGGTCCCGCAACGCCCGCCCGAACTGGGTCACGGCCTGACGGTCCTGGAGGGCCTCCTCGGCCGAGGGAGGCCGGTTGACCTTAAAAATGCTGTCCCGGTCGGCATACAAGGCCAGCGGCCGTCCGTGCCGACGCGCCCACCGCCCGAGGACCTCCAGGTTCGCCTCCGTGGTGTCGGCCGGGAAGAACCGGAGCACGGTCCGGCTGGTGGCATCGTCGATCATCTTCACCAGGACCGGTTCGGCATCGCCCCGGCCCTCGAACCACGCGTGCTCGCTGGTGTCCATCTGGACCAGTTCCCCGAACGACGGCCGCCGCGGACGCCACAGGTGCACCTCCCGGCGGGGTCGCCGCGGCGTCCAGAGCCCCTCGGCCATCATCCACCCCCGCAGCGTCTCCCGGCTGACACGCAGACCATCCCGCTCCGCCAACTTCTCCGCCGCCAACGTCGGCCCGAAGTCCCGGTACTGCCGCACCACCCGGTCCATTACCCGCCCACCGAACGCATGGCCGTCCTGGAACTGCGGGCCGCACGGGGTTGGACACAGGTACAGGCGGCCAAGGCGATGCTCGTCACGCCCGCCACCGTCGCCTCCTGGACCCGCCGCGCCGATGAGCAAGGACCGAGCGCCCTGGTGCAACTCTCTGAACCCGTCAACCGCTTCCCAGACTTCGTCCGCCACCTCGTCCGGCGTCTCAAAGTCCTTTGTCCCACCCTGGGCAAGGCCGGCATCGCCCGGACCCTCGCCCGCGCGGAGCTCCACTTGGCCGCTACGACCATCGGACGCATGCTCAAGGAGGACTCGCTTCCGCCCGGACCCGCGCCGGCAGCGTGACGATCTCCTGCAGCTGGCTCGGCCTGACGCCCACGTACGGACTCCTCCTGGAAGGTCCCGCGGGGAGGCGGCAGTGGATTCTCGTGGCGGGCCTGACGGGCGAAACTTTGGAACCGGAGACGGAGGATGACGTGCGCGCGGTGCTGGCGGCCATGGAAGAGTGCCTCGACCAGGACGTGGAGGTGCTCTGCCCGGCCGAGCGCGACGCGACCTGTGTGAGCCGCGCCGCCGGCACGAGCAGGATGGCCGGCATGATGCCGATGGGTTCGCCGTCCCCGTCCACCTGGTCGAGGAACGCCTTCTCGGCCTGCGTCAGGCCGTCGATCGTGAGGGCCGTGTCGGCCGCCGTCGAAACAGTTCCGGTTGTCGGCCTTAAAGAAAGTCCGCATTCGCCAGGAACACCGTCCAGAAGAGGTCGTTGATCGCCAGGCCCGACCCGCGTGAATTGCTGGACGCCCCCCCCTCGCACACTCTATAATCACCGCCGATGGAAGGTTCCCTTCGATGTGGGTGGAGCAGGATGATGGCAGACGCAACCCGAGGGCTCCGATTTGCCAGCCTCTTCAGCGGCTGTGGTGGCTTTGACCTTGGCTTCGTCCAAGCGGGCTTCAAGTGCGCTGCGGCGTTTGATATAGACCCCTTGGCGGTCCAAGTCTACAACAAGAACGTTCACCCGTCGGCCGTGCTATGTGACCTGTCGGATTCGGGGGTCTCGCTGCAGGCCCTTTCGGACGTGGACGTTCTTCTGGCAGGTCCCCCGTGTCAGGGATTCTCAACCGCCGGCAAGAGAAGCCTTGACGACCCACGGAATAAACTCCTTCTCCTGGCAGGTCGAATCGCGGGCAAGGTCCGGCCAGCCGTGTTCGTGGCGGAGAATGTCACCGGTGTCACTGCCGGTGAGCACGGGAAGTATTGGAAATCACTTCGGCGGACCCTACGGTCCAGCGGGTACAAGACAACAGACATACGCGTGGAAGCAACCCGGAGTGGCTTGGCGCAGACACGAACGCGGGTCTTCATGCTGGCATGGAAGAATGGCCGGGACATCACGGTTGAGCTGCCCTTTGCGCCGGGTCGTGTTCTTCGCGACGCTCTCGCGGGCATGGACGGTGCGCCAAACCACACTGTCCGTCCCTTGGCTCGCGGCAGCGATCTCGCACGCATCGCGAAATGCATCAAGCCTGGGCAGAAACTCTGCAACGTTCGCGGCGGGCCGAACGCCGTGCACACATGGGACATACCCGATGTCTTCGGCCGTGTCACGGAAGCCGAGCACCGCCTGCTGGAGACGCTTCTTCGCCTTCGGCGGCGTCAGCGGATACGTGAGTATGGTGATGCCGACCCCGTTACCGGGTCCGCGATTGTGCGTGCGTGTGGCCCTTCGACGCTGCGACTCCTTGATGCCCTGATTGGGAAGGGGTACGTGCGAAGAATTCACCGCCGCTACGACCTTACACACACCTTCAACGGCAAGTTCAGACGGCTAAGGTGGGATAGACCCTCGCCCACGGTAGACACTCGTTTTGGCGATCCCAGGTACTTTCTGCACCCGGACGAGGTAAGGGGCTTTACAGTTCGTGAGGCGGCGCGTATACAAGGTTTCCCTGACACGTTTGTGTTTTGTGGCACCGAGCGCGATCAGTATCGCTTGGTCGGCAATGCTGTGCCGCCCCCCCTTGCGCGCGGCATGGCCGAATTCGTGCGACAGGCGTTGCTATTCTGAGACGTTGGAGGAAGCCATGGCCGAGGACTTGCCTGCCATGATTTGCCGGTGGGACAGAGATTCCAGCACCGACATTGAGTTTCCCCGCCTTCTTGAGATCATACAGTACCTGGATCAACGACTCTTCAGCGAGTACACTCCGACACAGGGGCCTCACATAACCTTCCAGCAGCGATTGTCCGCATGGCTTTCAGATGCCCCCAACGACAAGAGCAGGCAAACCATGTTCCAGTTGGTATCGCATTTGTTCTTCATTGGACGCGAGGCTTACATCTCACTATACCGAGAGGCCTACCGGAGCCCCATAACCAGATGGATCATTGATAGCGCCGACATCGACCTGTGCGACCCTGTTATCAACACGAAGATCGCACAAGCGATGAACGAGACGTGGTTCTGCCCAATCTCTGATAGCATGCAGATCTCCGAATTCTATCATGCCAACCGGATTAGCGGAGTCCACTTCCGGCCGGTCTGGCTTTCCCTCGCCAAATTTGGAGACCGGGCTAAGCTCACCTCATACACCCAAAAAAAGTTCAAACGTGTCGTACTGCTTGAGGATTTTGTCGCCGCAGGCGGCCAAATGCAGCCCGCCCTGAATCTGGCCGCTGAATTGCCGAAGGACATTGAGTTTCTTCTTGTGCCACTTGTAATCTGCCCCAAGGGAGCTGACTCCATTGAGGATTTCGTTAAGCGAAACCCTGCCAATTTCACATTCAGCCCTGTGCTACGACTCCCTCCAAGGGCCTTTGTTGCGGAGACGCCAGTTGACGGCGAAAGCCCTTTCTTTGAAGCAGTAAGACAGCTTGTCCAAGACATCTACTTGCAGGTTAGCGGCGGCAAACCTCCCGATGACAACACCAAACCTTACGGCCCCTTCGGCTGGAAACGTACTGGCGCTTTGGTCGTAATGTACACTAACACGCCGGACAACACCTTGCCGATCATCCATTGGACATCGAACACATGGCGCAGCCCGCTGTTTCCCCGGTCATCAAGGGAATAACCATGGACTCCGAACTCAATCCATTCCATGATCTCTACGTTACAGAGACGTCCGCGTCTCGTCCGGAGGATTTCGTCGAGTTGTTCAGCCCATTCCTCATAAAGAATGCCCTTCTTCTTTTTGAACCGACGAATGTCGTGCTGAAAGGAACGCAAGGCTGCGGCAAGAGCATGCTTCTGAACTTACTCAAGCCCGAGATACGCCTTGCCTACCACAAAACCCCAATTGACTTCCCCATCCCGGAACGGCTCTCCACTTTCATTGGTGCTGGCATAAACATTACGCGTTCAGGAATCCTCGATATTAGCCAAAGGCCATTATCTGCCGATCCGGAGAGGGACGATAGACTCTTCCCACTGTACTTCGCCGATTTTCTCAATTACTGGGTCGTCAGAGATATGCTGGATTCGGTAACGCTCATGTCGAAACATCCTGATGTTTTCCCGGCAATCAACTGCGAGTCCCCCCTAGACGAGTTTGCCCGTTCGGTAGTTCAACTGGAATGCTGGTTCGGTTACCTTGACGGCGCCCGCTCGCTTGAGGAACTTCGCGCTCGGATCAACACCCGCATCATGGCCTACCGCAACTACCATCAGTTTAATATAAGGAATCTCTCGGAGGATATCAGCCGCACGAAGACCGTCATTGGAGAGCCCATATCCCGTGCTGCTGAGTGTCTTGCCAAGTGCAATATTATCAAGGATGCCACGCCAATCTTTATTCGCATTGATCAACATGAAATCCTGTGCCGCAGCGATGATCTGAGGCACGATCTGGGCATCCAATATCGTCGAATAATAAACAAAGCCTTGAGTACCAGGGATCCCAGGGTCTTTTACAGGATCGGTACACGAAGCTATGCCTGGGGGGATGACCTGGCGGTCTTCGGAACCACATCGCCGCTTGAATGGGAACGAGACTATAAGGTCATAGACCTGGATGATCTGCTGCGCAGGAAGGAAGACCGAAGGGCCAAGTGGATTTTCCCGGGTTTTGCGATGGACGTTTTCTACCGGAGATTGAAGCGAGTATATGACACGCAAGGCAGTACGGATGTTCTGTTTCGGCGCGCGATGGGACGTAGCCCTGCACCCGCCGACCTCGTCCTGCAGTACGTTGGTACAAGCTCTGCCCGACGTGCACTGCGAATTGATGATGCTTGGCCGCGGGAATGGCAGCAGTATCTGGAGAGCCTCTTCCGGGACGACCCCTTGGAAGCAAAACTTGCGGAGGCATGGGCCCTTCAAAAAGGGGAAGACAACCGGCCAAGGATGGAGTCGCCCCCTCCTGCAGAAGATCGGCCGTGGCGAAGCCGTCGTTACTGGAAAAAAGAGCGCGTCCGGCAGGCACTTATGCAACTGGCTGCAAGTTGTGGACAGCGTCAACTCTGGTGGGGTGAAGACAACATTCTGAGCCTAAGCCTCGGCAGCATCCTGGTGTTTCTCAGCATATGCCAGCACATATGGGACACGCTTTTCCGCTTTGAACGAGAAAGACCGCCTGCGCAGAGGACTAACCCCCTGCGCGGGATTGGGCCTGAGGTCCAAGCCATAGCAATCCAGACTGCGAGCAGCCGCTGGTATCATAAGATAGCCGTGGAAGAGGCCGGTGGCAATGACAGGCAGCGGTTCATAAACCTCTTGGGCCAACTCCTACAGGCCGAACTATACAATGACAAGGCACTGTCCTATCCCGGCCACAATGGCTTTTCCCTGTCAAGCGATGATTTCCTCGCTTGCCCCGATGTCCGGCGATTCCTTTCTGATGCTGTTGACTACGGGGATCTTTATGCGGTTACACACACAACTAAGGCGCGAGACCGACGGCAACGCATCAAGTGGTACCTCCACCCGATCCTCTCGCCGCACTTCAAACTGCCTGAGTCCCATGTCAAGGAACCGTTATATGTGCGCCTCGCTACCGTGATCGAATGGCTGAAGCGCGCAGAGATTACCGTCAAGTTCCCTACAAAGAAAAGCGATAAGACCTCGTCTGTCAGCGACGACCTTCCGCTATTTCCGGAAACGGATAAGAGATGAACCACACCTTTCGACCATGGGGTATGCTGCCGTGGATTCTTGGCAAGTGCCCCGGCCTCAAGTGGAGCCTGCTTGCATCCCTGTCGCCAGAGGACAGATGCCTCTCGACGTGGCTCACGCTGAAAAAATCTACTGTGCTCACAGCCAACAACAAGTTGCTAAGAATCAAGGACAAGGAGTCGCGATTCACGCCGCAAACAACCCGGAAGGTGGAGGAGCGCTGGAAAGAGTTCCTCGCTGAAGGGGGAGAGCGCGATTCGGTCGTGGAGCTCGACTTATTTGTTGCCCACGCGGATCTGGTCAAGACCCTGGACGACTTCGATTCAGCCGCAGGGGAGAACATAGTCCTCGATATCACCTCGCTGCCCAAGCGGTATTTCTTCCCCTTCATACGGCGCCTAGTGGAAAATAGCAAGGCGCGTAACATAATTGCGACATACGCAATCCCTTCCTCCTACACAGATCAAGCGTTGGCAGAGAGATTTCAGGAATGGCGGCCGTTGCCGATGTTCGCGCCAGCGGGGGAGGCAACTTACACCAAGTTCGTGGTGAGTATAGGCTTTATGTCAATGGGCCTCCCCGACCAGGTGAGACAGCGTTGTGGCCAGATGGACGTTGAGCTCCTCTTCCCATTTCCTCCCGGTCCGCCCGGCTTCCATAGGAACTGGGAGTTTGTCATGGACCTACAAAGGGAGCTGCCCAACAAACTTGCGATTAAGCACGTTGACGCCAGAGACACGTCACTTGCTTTCGATCATCTGGTGATAGCGACAGATGGAGGGCATAAACGAGCCGTTCTTGCCCCCTACGGCCCCAAGCCGCATTCGTTGGCAATGTGCCTCTTTGCGATAAGAGCCGGAAGCGAGGTATGTTATACCCAGCCTTCCATTTACCATCCCGACTACTCCATCGGCAGGTCGCTTTGCGACGGACAGCCTGAGGTGTACGCCTATGTTGTCCGCCTGCATGGACACGATATATATACGCTATAACACAACCGCATGAAGCCGGGCGTTTGGTCGGAGGTGTCTGCGACATGTATATCGCCATTGGTCCACTCCGCGTCCGTCGCTGTCGGCGGTAATGTCGGCATGGGGACAGAAGGCAGAACTTGGTCAGGATTCCCAGGGGTCTGGTTATAAGGCTTCTCGACAGCGCTGCACCTCTTGGGTTCATTGAGGGCCATGGAAAAGCGACTGAAGTCGTGTTTGAAAAGTGGCAAGTTCCTACGCGTGCCGCCAGGACGCTCTAGGCAGATGTCTGCCATTCGAGACCGGGGCAATCGCAGCACAGAGCTTCGCTTCAGGGGGGCAATCATGCAGGGCTCGCTGCGGGGCTGGAAGCTCCGCCCAAGCGAGATGCCCGGGAGGCCCGATTTCTGGTTTCCCGAGGCTCGCTTGGCGGTCTTTCTGGACGGCTGTTTCTGGCATGGCTGCCCCAAGTGTGGGCATTACCCCAAGACTAGGGCCGCATTCTGGAAGGCCAAGATCAACTTGAACCGTGAGCGCGACCGTAGGACGAACCGGGAGCTTCATCGGCGCGGTTGCAGGATCGTCCGGTTCTGGGAGCATGAGATTCAGCAGGACTTGAAGGACTGCGTCAAACGCGTACGGACCTTGGTCACCCAATCTGCGCGGAACGAACCATCACGGCACGGCCGAGGCTGAGGAACGATGCACGATCCGACCGGCCCCAGATGGGGCTGGTGTGGAGACGCGGAAGTACCTGCATGCAACCGCAGTGGCGGCAGACAAGACGACGCTGGCACCCCGGTTGCCCCTCTCCGTCGGCGGCAGTAAAACAGAACCCGCGAGTGGCCCTGAGAGTCCGAGAGTTGGGGTATCCAGAGCTGGCATGGACGGTCGCTGGGGTTAACGGTGGGCCAAGTCGAGAGCGAGCGGACCGGCCGCAAGTCCTTGCCACAAGGTTGGTTGAGGGTGCAAGTTGGGGCACCGTGGTGCTCGCGCAAAGGAAAGGCCGCCCGAAGGCGGCCTTTGAGATTTTGGCTCCCCACGCGAAACTCGAACCCACAGTCCTGTGGTTAACAGACCGGTTTCGTCGGCGGTGACCGCCATCCCAAAAGGTAGACGGCCTCTTCGAGGGAGCGGTTGTCGCGACAACCGGAGGGGCGGTTTCGAGCAGTTCCAGCGGTTTGGGCGGCATTCCGAAAACAGCCACAAGTGTTTTTCGGAGGCCCAATTACAGCAAAGCCAGAAACTTACGAGAATCCGTCGGCAAGAATTAGGAATCCTCTGCTCTGCCTCGGCCCGGAATTAAGAACCCGGCGCTATCTTGTTGTAGTCGCCGTCCGTCACCGCCTTCACCATCGCCACAATCCCCGCCTTGATGCTCGGCGGCAGGCACGGCCACGAGTCCACGAGGTAGGCCAGATCGGGGGCAGGCGAGCCGGAATTGACAGAAGTTGCAGCGCTTCTTGCAGCGCCCCTGCACGAAATCTGCGGTTTTTGCGTCGCTATCGCGGTTTGTTCGGGTCCTGTAGCGCCCACCAGATTTGTGTCGGACTTATCGCAATCGGTCGAACTATCACGAACCGCCCGAGAAAACGCGGGTTGCGGCGCGTCCCTGGAG